>Ga0209187_1000317_pt1 | contig 95314 bp, 75 predicted proteins | sample BantaG_FD_187430 | JGI IMG/M metagenome (GOLD analysis project Ga0209187, IMG submission 187430) | Marine algal microbial communities from Bantry Bay, Ireland - BantryBay_4 metaG (SPAdes) (version 2) | ecosystem: Host-associated > Algae > Red algae > Unclassified | place: Bantry Bay, Ireland...
GCCTAAGATAAGCCGTCGGTTCCCGACGAAACTCCAGTGGAACACGTTCAATTTTATACATGTTCTGACCTGTTTTTCATGACAACGTTTCAACACTGCTTCAACCGCCAAGCGAAGCGCTTGAGGAGACTTCCCGACGAAACTCCAGTGGAACAAGTTCAATTTTATACATATTCTGACAGGTTCTTCATGACAACGTTTCAACACTGCTTCAACCGCCAAGCGAAGCGCAGAAGGAGACTTCCCGACGAAACTCCAGTGGAACACGTTCAATTTTATACATATTCTGACCTGTTCTTCATGACAACGTTTCAACACTACTTCAACCGCCAAGCGAAGCGCGGGAGGAGGCTTCCCGACGCAACTTCCGGCGCATCCATGTTAATCTAACGGCATCGCTTCGCGATTCGGATATCACAATCCGATTTCGTAAAACGTCTAAGGCCGAAGGACTTTGTTAAATCCTTTGAGATGCAGCAGGATTTCGCCGGGCGATTTGAGCACCTTGCCGCTGCCGTCTCGAAAGATAACGATAACGGGGCCTTTGACGGTGCGAGCCGCCTGATCAAAGCTAGGATCATTCAAAGCACGAATATCCAGATTCGAGGTGAACAGCAGCGGGGATTTTCCATCGATGGTCGACTCGACAAGGCACCAGCGGTTGTTCTCTTTGGTCAGCGAATCCGGCTTACCAAATTCGATTTCCGGATCCCCATCTGCCCCAAGCATGGCCATGAAATTGTTGTCGCCGTTCATCGCGGCGAGGTCCTTAAAATAGTCCGTCGAATTCCGATAACGGCCAGACACTGGATAGGCCGGCTTGCGGTGATTCAGGTAAAGGTCCTGGATCAAGTAGGCAATGGTTTGCCCGTTGGCCAACATCGCGTTGGAAGAATTTGAGGTTTGCCCGCCCCCGAGTAAAACCAGAGCCGGACGCACTGCAGCGAGCAATTCATCTTTGGTCTGCGCCTCGTTGATGCCTCGGACCACTTCGGACGCTAATTCGATCGCGAGGAGGGAGGCTTGGCGACGACCTTCTGCGCCGGGCTGTGACACATCCATGTTATCCACGAAGCCGCTGAAGGAGGCTTGGAAGGCTTTGATGCCGTCATTATAGTCGACCGGTAACCAGCGGTTATATTCCTTTACCATCGGCACGTTCATCACGGACTCGCCGGCGGTCAGCTGCACGATGGCGCCGTTGACATTCCACTTGCGGGTAATGGCTTTGATTTTCGGCAGGACATCGAAAGGGGCTTTGAGGGCTTGGGCCTCAGGAGTGACAAACTTGGCTTGCATCAAGAGATTAAGGAGACTGTTGCCTTCGTCGCCAAGGAAGGTTTTGAGGTCGAAGCGACGCAGGGCGGCTTGATCGGTTAACTCGCTGTTGGAGAGAATCATCAGCATTTGCACGAAACGATCGTAATGCCGAAAAACATCTTTCGAGACAGGTAGTTTTTCATCCCGAGCCAGGTCGAGGAAAAGACCCTTTTTATTTTTAAATACGAGAGTGGTGTCGCGAAGGAAGCGAGCTGCAGCCTGATGCACTTGCGGATCCATTTTCGCTCCGAGGCGCTGCACATCTCGTTCGAAGTTGGCTCGATAGTGTTGCGGCAGAAGCTCAGCAATTGCATCTAAGCGGCTGCTAGCAACTGATTTGCCCAAGATCTCGAAAAACTTTTCAGGGCGATCTTGATTGTGTTCCGCCGCGCTGGGTTTACCCAGCTGGACTCGTCCGGTCTGTCGCGCCTGTCCCTGCCCGTAGATGGTAGATGGCAAGAGTAGGCCGGAAAGGCCGATAAAAATCCCCGTGAAAATTCCATTGCGGAAGAGGGCTCGGTTGGGTTTGAGTCGCATCATATCGTTCCTATCCTAGTAGAGGGATGTTCAACGAATCAACGTGAAACCACCAAAGCAATGAAGCGAAATTCGCCCTCAAATTGGACCCCGATTTGCGAAGAATGCGGGAATCCGGCAGGAAATACGGGGATCTGCCAGCATTGCCAGTGGCATCTGGATCTTTCGTTACAGGAGCAGAGCCCAAAACGCATCAAGGTTTGTCTGTTAAAAGCTGGGAATCCGACCGTGGTTGAGGCGATGGATCGCTTTTGGGATGCCTATAACGATATGCTGGTGGCGGACATTCGAATCATGGTGCTGGTGCACGGGTACGGTTCGAACGGCACCGGCGGGGAAATTCGCGATCAGGTTCGCCGGGCCCTGCACCAACTAGAAGCCACGGGAAAACTTCGTTTGGCGATTCACGGAGAATCGTTTCCGAAACATCCAGAGGCGAAAGCGCTGTTTGAAAAGTTTGGTGAACTGCGGCGGCAGATTCCCAAGCGGGGAAATGACGGCGTTACGGTCGTCCTGACCTAAGGAGCTATTGAGGTCGATGAGCCAATGAGGTCGATAAGCCAATGAGGTCGATGAGCCAATGAGCCGATCAAGCAGGGTTCCGGCAGACGTTTCAAACGCGACAATCGCTTCAAACGCGGCAATCGCGGCAATCGCTTCAAACGCGGCAATCGCTTCAAACGCCTCTAAAGGGATTCTTCGATATCGATTTCCAAGGAATCGGAAACACAGACTTCGTTGGCGACTTCGGGTTCACCTTCAGGAACGTCATCCAATTCCGGGAGCGCTTCAATGATACGGGAAAGCGCGTCGCGAAATTCGACGAGACCCGTTTCGGGGATCATAATCGCATCTCGACGGCCTTTGACATCTTCCGTGATCTGAAGAAAACGCCCTTTGGGGTTTTCACGCAGGTCTAAGAAAAATTGCTTTCGCTCAATTCGAACCTTCTCCGATCGTATCGGTGGTTGTCGCACGTACTGCTCCTTTTAAATTCTTTTGGGCGGGCTGATGCGGGGGAGTCATCAGCAAGAACCGCCCATTACATATAGGCGATTCTAACCATTCAGGCAAAGGTTAAAGTACGTTTCTGGCTATTTTTAGCCCGCAAAGCGTTCTTTTTGTTCCCGCCAGCGGGTTAAGGCATTGTCGAGAGAGGCTTTACCGATTTTGTAGTTTGGCGCATCTTCTGGGATGCTGCGGCAATGCTCCTGGATCACGCGATAGAGTAGTTTGAAGGCATCTCGAGGTTGTTTCACCTCTTCGAGCCAAGCCACAAGGTGTTCCTGTGAAACCTCTTCGTCGAAAAAGTCACGCAGTTTCACTTCAGCTAAACGCTGGCCGCCGCGTCCAAATGCGGGGCGACAGTTTTGCATGCGGCGCGAACATAAATCGTACAAACTGGAACCGGTCCAATTCATGTTGGTGAGGTTTTGTTTGTCCAAACGAAGCGAGTGAAGGAAGTCCGCATCTTCTTCTTTAAGCATTTCACCCAGCTCAGATGGCAAGAGCAATTTAAAGCCAACTTGGTCTTGTTGGAGAAATTTATTGTTCAGCATCGGCCAAATCAGCGCCTTCATTTTATCTGCGTCGCCGTTGATTTTGGTGGGCTCGTCAATGCGATCCATCACGACCATGATGCTGGTAAAGCCAAGTGCCTCGAGGACGCCAATGGTACGACGCGTGAGCTCGTAGCGAGCGTCTTGATCGTCGTCCGACGGAATGGGCTGGGTCTTTAAATCAGCGAGCTGAAGCGCACCCAGTTTACGTTTGATTTCACGAGGGCTGCGACCGACAAAGCGGAGTTGGCGGGAAAGCTTGCGAGCCATACCACCCAATTTGCCTTGGGCACCAAGCCATTTACCTAAAGAGATCACCCCGAAGAACCCGGTGATGCCACCGAGGATCCAGGCGTAGAGTGGTTTGATCATTTCGGGCAAGCTCAGGAAAGGCAAGGCCTTCAAGGCCCAGGCGATGGAAACCCCAGCGATCACGAGGAGAACGAAGGCGAGCAAACTGAGGAGATGCAATGGAATGGCGCGACCGCGGGTCAGAGCTTTCATGCGAGACCATCGACGGCCTTCGGTTTCTTTTGGGGCTGCATCGTAGAGCAAAGCTAGGTGGGCCAAGTCACGTCGTTGTTGAATTGGCATCTTGCGCAACCGGAGACGCGCTTTTTTCGCGCCTTTTTGCGTCATGCCCAAATTGGTGTTGCCATTGTAAAAGCCAACGATGTCGGTGACGACATTGGAAAGCATGGCGTCATGATGGTCTTCAAGGCGGATTTGGCTTAAAGTTTCTACGCTGGCATCGGTGCGATTGAGCGCCCCGAGCATACGGTCAATGAAGGGATTAAGTTCGTCGTAACGGACAACCCAGACTTTTTTATCTGGATTCGATTCGTTGTATTCATTCAGCGTATCAAGAATTTTCATCTTCATCGCGGTTTTCCCGCTACCTTTGTTGCCAAAGACAACTGCGGTGCTGGGATGCTCGGTGGAGCCAAAAACCTTGTCAAAATCTGGATGCGTCTCTCCTTGCGCCATCATGCGCAAGTAAACTGGATCATCTTTGGCTTCTTCGGCGAGAAAAGGGTTTTCGTTCACCCCGTAGTGTTTCAGGAAAGTATCGATATTCATTTGTATCGTAGACTGTATTCGAGCCCGAAAGGTCAACCGGAATGGAGATTAATCTAATATTGATCGACAAAAACGAATCAGACAAAAAGGATCGGCCAACCTAGGAGTCTGTTGGGCTTAGGCTTTCGAGCGAGGGGTTTCTCAGTTTGAGACCAGACGGTTTGGACGATTCATGAGAATCGTTGAGGCTATTTTATCGATCCGTCCGGATCGTAGGTCAGCGCTACGCGCCTTTAGCCGTCTAGATTTGAGGACAGACGCTAGTTCAACTTTAGAAGGCGCTGCGCTTCTTCAAGCAGAAAGTCCGGGTGCATAAATGGGTTGTAAGAGATATCCTGCCAGCGAACCTTGCCTTCACCGTCGAGTAGGAAGGTGCCATGTAAGGGCATGTCTTCGAAATCATCGTAGGCGCGATAGGCTTTGAATTGAGCCAAGCTGTCGTCTGAGACAATGGGAAATTTAAAGTCGTCCCCGTCTTCGAGTAGTTCAAAGGTTTCCGACAAGCCATCGACATCGTCTGGACTGATCGCGACCAATTCGATTCCGGCATCTTTGTAAGTTTGATACATGGGACCGAAAACGCTGAGTTGCTCGATGCAGTGCGCACAGCCCGCTCCGAGGTAAAAGATAACCACGACCGGTTTACCCGAATAGGATTCGAGCGAAATGGTTTTGCCATCGGACGCGGGAAGGCTCCAACTCGGTGCCTCGCTGGGCGCCCAGCGGAGAGGGCCGAGCTCGTCAAATGGCGGTCTCACCGCGATGTCGTCTTTATCGGCGGCGGGAAGTCGCCAATCCTCGGGAAGTTTCATTTCTTTGCGCAAGGGAGCCAAGCGCTCGAAGGCTGCAAGATCGAGGTCGCCTCTGCCGGCGACAGTCCGCAAAGAGGTCATCAGCTCTTTGGCTTTCTCGAGTTTTCCGAGGCGGTGGTACAGCTCGGCCGCGAGAGCGAGATTGATCGCCTGCCCTTCCGCCTTCTCTGCATGATCGTCGAGGGCTTTAAATACATTGGTGTCACCACAGGCGACTTGATAGGAGAGCTGGCGTAGTTTCGGAATGCCCTTTAGCTTTTTAGCGTCCTCGAGCAGTTCGGGAGAAGCCCCTTTTTGAAGCGCTTGGACAAACTGGATTTCGGCGATCATTTCATCGACCCGGTTCACCGGCCTGCGCGCGTTTTTCAGCGCGGTCAGCATCGCCTTTTCGATTTCCTCTGGCTTCTTTTTTTCCTCCTTCGCTTTAGCTTCCGCTTCGTCGGCAGCGACATAACGGGCTCGGCGGGCCTGTTGCTGTTTTTTGCGTAGGCCGGTGATGAAGCGATCCGCTTGCTGGGGTTTGCCGGTTTCAATTTTACTCAAGGCAAGAAGGTGAAGTCGGCGGATCTCCATGTCGAGATTCCCGAACGAATTAAAATAGCCTTTCCGATCTAGCCCCCGCATCTCGCCCCAGGCCTCGCTTTGAATGAGATCTTCGCAGAGGCGTTTGAATCCGTAGGCGTAACTGCTGCGGGCTGCATTCCACTCCCGGATCTCGAGCGCGTCTGAAATTTGACTCCCTTTACCAGCTGGAGATTTAACTTTCGATGCTTCCTTGAATTTGGGAAGGCGCGGAAGTTCGACCATGTTCATTGCAAGGGCTCGGGCTTGTTTCACTTTCCCAAGATGCATCAGGTTGCGCGAAAGCCATTCATTGTTGTGTGCGTAATTGTGAATTTGATCGGGGAGAACTCGGTCGCGCATCATGTGCGCGTGGTCGGTTCGGGCTGAGGCTTCTTGATGCCAAGCCGCATCATCAAAGCGTTTCAGCTTGGTGTAGATGTGACCAGGCATATGCCACATGTGCGCGATCCCGGGTGCAGCGGGTCCGCATTGGGCCGCGGCATGTAACGCCTGTTTTCCTTTTTCATAATCCCACAAATGAATTCGATAATGGTGAATTGGATGGGTTGGGTTTTCCGCGAGGACAGAAGCGATCAAGGCATCGACCGCCATGTGACTTCCGATCGGCACTTTATTCCCTTGGCTGTTCTCCCAAATTTGCACCACGAGAAAGGCTTTGGCTTCAAGGTCATCTGGGAAATCCTGCACGATGGTTTCGATATTTCGAACCAGCTGGCGAAGGCGCTTTTTCTCGTCCACTTTAGGATCTTCTTTAAAATATTCTCGGAGGCTCTTGATCCATAAACGTTCGCGCGGGCTGAGATGCTCTTCGTTATCTTTGCACTGCTCGATAAAACCGCGGGCCCGCTTTTTGTTGCTCTTATTGGCGGAAGCCATTCCCCAATACGCCATGGTGCAGGCGGGGTCGAGCTTCAGGACTTGGCGAAAACTACGTTCCGCTTCAAAGAACCAAAATCCGTGTAGCTGCGACACGCCTTGGTTAAAAAAGGCCTGCGCCTGCTTGTTCGTGGTAGTGACCTTAAAGTCGACATTCGCCATGCCCTGCATGAGATAGGCGGCTTGCCGTGGACCTTCATTAAATGCCTCCCCATGGTTTGAATGGCCTTGCTTCGCGTCTTCGGGATGCCCGCCATCGTCGGCAGAAACGGGCTCAAAGCCAAAGAAAGCGGTGGCAAACATGAACAAATAGGGAACCGAAGCGAAAACAGTGTACCTGTGAAGCCGGAAAGATGAACCGAGAAATCTCATAACAAAGGGTACGAAGCTCCTCCGATTTTCCAACGTGAATGCGCGAGATTCCTGAGATTTTTTTGGTAAAACGAGACAAGTCTGGAACTATTTCTGAATAGGCTTGTCCCCACCTCAGATAGTGGATAGCTCACGGTCTATGCCTTTTGAAAATGGATCCATCAACTTTCGCATGTTTCTCGGGAACCAATCCCTCCCTGAAGATGCCCACGAAAAATTTCTCGCAAACCAAGCCCCTTCGCTTGATTTGACTGCAGATACCGTGGCCACAGGTTGGGTGACGGGTCGTCATTTGCTCGACCGCCAAATTGACGAGGAAACCGCATTTTACGGAGGGTACTTTCGCATGGCGCTTTTGCAGTCGCAGCGCCGGATTCCAACCTCGCTGCTCAAGGCGGAGATGCAACTCGAAGAGCTGGTTCATATGGCAACCACAGGGAATGAGTATGTCAGTCGGCGCGACCGCTCGGAGATCAAGCGCGGGGTTACAGATCGCCTGCTCCCGCAAATGCCCCCTACCCTAAAGCACACGCCAGTGGTGCATGAACCGAATTCAAACATGCTGTACGCCTCAGCCTTGTCTGAAAAACAGTGCGATGAGTTCAATGCATTTTGGCGTCATACTTTAGGCTACAGTTTGATTCCGCTGACTCCCGAGACCGTAGCCAAAGAGCGGCACAAAGCCGAGACAGCACAGTGGTACCCGGTTAGCTTTTCGCCTGATGTCAGCGAAGACTTGGTCGACGATGTGATTGGTCGGGACTTCCTGACTTGGCTCATGTTTTACGGCGAAGAAAAAGGTGGCATGATCAGCGTTCCCAAGGTCGGCGATGTCGGGATTTTGATCGAAGGCCCGTTGGTCTTCACCATGGAAGGTTCTGGAGCGCACGTCACCGCGTTGCGCAAAGGCAATCCGGTCCAAAGCGCAGAAGCCACCACCTGCTTGGCCTCAGGCAAGAAATTGTCGAAAGCGAAACTCACCCTCGTGATCCACGATCAGGTTTGGGACTGCACCCTCGACGATCAGTTTTGTATTCGCAGCTTAAAGCTTCCTGAAGGGGAAGAAGATCTTGATAATCTGAGTCGCTTTATGGACCGGATGAAAAATGTCGGCGTCTTCTGCGAGATGTTACTCGGATGCTACGACGAGTTTGTCAAAGTCCGTTCGAATCGCGACGAGTGGAAGAAAAGCGTCGAGCCCGAGATCCACAAATGGGTTAAGAACCGCAAGTCGGTACGCTAGTATTTTAGATAAGTAGCGGAGGGCCGCATGGGGCCTGAGGGGCTCAGCCAACATACCCCTAAGTAAGGTCCTAAGCAAGGTCCTAAGCAAGGCCTGGATTTGTCGGGCCTAGCCCGCATATTTCACGAAACTGATTCTGTCACAGTTGGAAATGAGTTGCGAAGCGGTGGTATTTCATCGCAATGGATGCAGGCGGGTAAAAGGAGTAAAGAGAGTTTTCATAACGGGCTCCTATTTCACAAGAATCCCCCAATCGAAGCAAAGAAATCGCATGGAAACGATGCGCTTGGGGACTGTTTTTCTGTTTTAAGAGAACGTCCCTGCCCTCAGTTACTCGACCTTCTGAATCCCGACTTGGCCAACTGTTTTACCAAGCAGGGTGCGACCCATCGGGCTTTTGTTCGACAAAATCGTGAATCGAAGACCATTGTAATCGACTTCCATCCCATCATGATTGGGCCCTAGAAAAAAGCGCTCTCCTTTTGCCTCAACCAAGGCGCCCATCGCGACGGGAACCTTCAGATTAAACTCACGGATCGGCATGCGACGAAAGGCTTGAACCGCTTCCTCGACGTCATCCGCGGTTGAATGGGTTTCAATATGCTGAATGATAAACTCAATAAGAGCTTCTTTATCTATGGCTGTACTCACATGCGAAGCCTAAGACGCCTGATGAAATAAATCAACCTTTGCATTTAGGTGATCCGAGCCAGGTGATAAAATGACAATAAAAAACGGCTTCACCAAAGAGGTGAAACCATTTGTCCTCGTTCATTTTACGGTAACGGGCTTAGGCTTTTACGGGCTTGGGCTTTTATGGGCTTGGGCTTTTACGGGCTTGTAGGCAGAGTCTGTCCTGAAAACTCCTACCTCAAATGTTGCGTACCAACAGTTCGGATTTAAGCTCGCCCTAAGTGCAGATTCTCACTGAACTCGAGCACTGAACGTACGGGTTTAATGAATCATCTTGGTTGAATCGCGCTTTCAGCGCGATGATGTTTAGGCACCTCAAACCCAGGGCGTTGCCCTGGGCTAAGTTGACTGAGCCCTTCAGGCTCGATGAGTCCTCCGCAAAACATCCAAAATAGGATTTCAGGACAGGCTCTAAGTAGAGGGTGCTTCTGGGGCATCCGGTTTAGCGGCTTGAGACTTTGACGCTTCTGCCGCTGGAGTTTCTGCTTCTTTTGCTGGAGCTTCTGCCGCTGGAGCTTCTGGCTTTGGCGCTTCCGGAGCTGGGGTAGATTTAGCTTCGGACGTATCCGTTTTAGCTTCGGGAGCTTCTGTTTTAGCCTCGGGGGCTTCTGTTTTAGCCTCGGGAGCTTCTGTTTTAGCCTCGGGAGCTTCTGGCTTTGGCGCTTCCGGAGCTGGGGTAGATTTAGCTTCGGGCGTATCCGTTTTAGCTTCGGGAGCTTCTGTTTTAGCCTCGGGAGCTTCCGTTTTAGCCTCAGGAGCTTCGGCTTTAGCTGCAGGGACTTCCGATTTATCTTGTTGCGCTTCCGGCTTTGCTTTGGCTTCCGGCTTTGCTTTGGCTTCCGGCTTCGCTTTGGCAGGCTTTTTACCGCCAGACTTGCCTTTTCCTTTTGGAGATCCGCCACCGCTGTTGGCGAGGCTATCCTTTTTGGGCATGGCAAGGGTGCCGTTGAAAAATTCGATGACGTGTCCGCGATCGACCAACCAACGTAGTGGCTTCAGTACTTCGGCCGCTTTGGCCGAATCCATGGAAACCTCACCACGTAAATCGAGAACGACTTTTTCGCGGTTGCATCCTGGATTGGCCCGAAGGTATTCGAATACTTCAGCGATATCGTTGACCACACGAGAAGACTCGAGGTGAGTTGGCTTCACCGAGGAAACGAATTCCTGCTGGCTGGCTTTAAACATCGCAAATCCCATATGTCGGAAAGCTGGACGCATCGCGAACTTCAAGCTGTGCAATGATTTCACTTCACGATGATAGGATCCATCAATCGCGCGATGGAAAATCGAATCCGTCAGCATGCTCTTCTTCGCCAAGGGGAAGATCGACTTCTTGGTCTTGCGCATCATCTTGGGAAGATACTTGCTGGCAAAAATGGCTTCCGCCTGAACCCGAGTCAACTCGGTTCCCCCTTCGGTAGGAAATTCCGGTTCGGCAGGTGCTGCTGGTTCCGCTGGCGCTGGCGCTTCAGATGCCGCTGGCGCTTCAGATGCCGCTGGCGCTTCAGATGCCACTTCAGCAGGAGCAGCATCTGGTTCAGCCGCAGCTTCTGGCTCAGCTGCAGGCGCTTCAGCTTCAGGCGCAGCTTCTGGTTCAGCCGCAGGCGTTTCAGCAGGTGCAGCTTCTGCCGCGGGGGCTTCGGCTTGGCTGTCCGCAGGCGCTTCGCCATCTACAGGCGCTTCGCTTTTGGCTTCAGCTGCTTCTGGAGCCGCTGGAGCTTCCGGTGCAGGCGCCATCATCGCGAGCAATTCGCTTTTTTCGACATACATGGTTTTGCCGGTGCGCGTATTGCGCCATTCTTCCACGACTTCGGCATCATGAACCTGTTCGATTTTACGTGCGTAAGTATCTGGATACATATTCGGGAAGTTTTTCGTGCGATGCTCTTCCACCGCTTCACGGTATCCGTGATAGTTCGGAGGTCCGAGCAAGGTACCGGTCATCGAGCAGCGACCGACGCAAGGGAAATTCCCCTTCGGTGGCTCAACTGCGACGGAGCGCTCGACAAAATGTTCGGGCAGCCCTTGCGCGGTGCAATAATCGAGGCAGTCTTTTTCGTTTAAGAATGGGAGTCCACTCGGCAAGGCTTCGTGAATATAAACCCCTTCGTTACGTGGATCATCTCGCAAGGTAAGCTTCACAAGAAGGAAATCGTTATCGGCAACAAAGCGCTTGGCGATGTCATCCATCAAAAAAGCACGACGTGATTGACGAATAATTTGCGCGACTTTGCGCAAGCGCTCGCGAACCGGAAGAAAATCAACGCGCAGCGAGATATCGGGCAAGGGCTCGCGTGGAGGGCGATTGCCATAGCGACCACCTTGTCCACCGGCTTGACCGCCGCCTTGACGGTTTCCAGAATATCCACCTTGGCCGCCCTGACGAGCGCCGCCACCTTGACCACCGGTGCGAGGAGCTCCGCCACCTTGACCTTGACCGCCAGGTCGAGGACCGCCTCGATTTTGGCCGCCAGTTCCACGATTTTGGCCACCATCACGGCCTTGTCCACCGCCACGGTTTTGACCGCCGCCAGCACCACCACCACCACCGCCGCCGCCACGGTTTTGTCCACCGCCGCCACGGTTTTGTCCACCGCCGCCACGGTTTTGTCCACCGCCGCCACGGTTTTGTCCACCGCCGCCATAGCCGCCACCGCCACCACGGTTCTGGCCACCGCCACGATTGCCACCACCTCCACGATTACCGCCACCACGGCTATCGCGTCCGCCACGGTTATCGCGTCCGCCACGACCACCGCGACTATCACGATCGCCTCGGCCTTCGCGATAATTCTTAGGTAGGCTTACGGACTTTTCGTCACGCGCCCACTCAGGGGTGAAATCAAGACCCATGGTCAGATCGGCCAAATCTAGCTGATTGCTACCGCCACCCGACTCGGAGTCCGGGGCTTTTGGCTGGTCCGCTTTCGCGGGTTCAGCAGGTTTCGCGGGTTCAGCGGGCTTCGCTGACTCATTTGCAGATTCGGTTGGTTCTTTTGGCTCTTCGGTCATTACATCCCTTTGGTGGTGCTTTGATAAGACAAGTCTGCAAAATTTCAACCCCGTACCTTCAGCAATTGTGACTAGAATGTACGGAAAACTTTTGCGCGGGTGAGAAATCCCCCTCGAATGTAGCGAGCTGACAAACAAAGCATCCTAAGGTTTGACTCTCCTACGGTCAATCTGGTCACCTTTCATGTATTATGTATCACGGATCAAATGACCCCGACCGCCAGAGCGAAAAATACTCTTCAGCGATTAGTTTAGCCGACATGGAAATCTTCGTTTTTCCAGAATTGCTGTTCAGCCTTGTGCTTGCGAACATCATGTCCCCGATTGTTTGGTCCTGGCGAGATGACCCGTGGTTCAAGAAAATTGATAAAATGTCGCCCTATCGGCGGATCACCCGGCTTCGTCAATTCATCATGGATCGCTATGAATTCAATCTCGACCTCGATACCTGGGGGCTAACGACGAAGGACGCGGAGATCGATCGGTTTAAGGATTTCATCGACATGGACATTTTATCGAAAAGCAATGCGCTCTTCGGGTACGAGGGGGATAAGTACTATTTCGACCTCGATATCCGCAAGCACTTCGGCCTCGATAAATATACCAGCGACGTTATTCCCTTTTGGAAAACCGAGACGGTGGAAGCCATGGATGCCTTCGCGCACCGCGAGGGGTATAACAAAGGTGCCGGCGAATGTGTGTCTCTCTCCACCTTATACGCGGCTGCTTTATATGTGGTGTGCGATATTCCTCTGGAAGACATCTTCATGTTGGCCACTCCCCTACACTCGCAAAACTTTGTGCTCATCCGCGACGGGATCATCACCAACAACCGACGCATCGTCACCAAGAACATGTGGTTTAACGGCACCGAGCTCACCGCGAAGGCCCAGCGCGCGCTGCGCAATGAGCAGGTCACGATTGTCGCCAACAACACGGGGCATGTTCACACCATGTACCCAGAGGCGACCATCGATCGGACATCCTATGACGGATTCGCAGAGGTGATCACGGAATTTCTCAAGACACCGATTAACATGGAAATCTTGTGCAACTTCTTGCGGCAACACAAAGAGATGCAAAACTGCTTCCAGATCAAGCAATCGTGGCACGGTAAGTTTCGCTACATCGAAGCGGAAAAAGTCTATGCCGCAGAAAACACGTCGAACTTCCGCGTGTCGGACCCAACTGTGGTCGATAAGTTGCTCGAGGAAATTGATGAGTTCGACTTTTATACAGACCCGCTCGCAGGTCGCATTATCCTTGGACGATTAGAAATCTTCTTTCAAAACCATCCGGATATCGACCTAAACGATCCCGAGCAACTCAACTTATTGCTCATGGAGTTTGGCTGCACCTGTGGCAATACCATGGAGATCGGCAAGGAGCTGCTCGATTTCATCCAGATCAATCCAAAGCTTCCGCACGCGGGTAAGGACTTTGTCGAAAGCGCCCCGATCGCGTTGGCCACCGGGCTCACGCGCGATGAAGTGGTGCAGCAAGTAAGCGACATGCGCAAAACCCATCCGGTTGCGGACCTCGCCTTTTACGCCTATCGCGACATGGCTTCGGTCGATTGGGCGCCCTTTTTAAAAGCCGCCTTGCAACGGAACTCGGCCTGCGTGGAACAAAGTCGAAAACTAAAAGATGATGCGTTGGCTGCATGGTTGAACGAGTTTGCAGATGAGTCTGTTTACGATGGCAACCGTCTGGCTCAACCAGATGAGGTCTGGAATTTCAAGCGAGGCGACGGGATTGAAAAGGCCATCACCTTTGCAAATATCTATGCGGCGCGTCATCCTGGGAAGACGATTTCGCTAATGGTAGATAAAGGCAAAGCCACGGTCGAAACGGACGCGGGGAAGACCGAATGGAGCAGCGGGAAAACCGAGTTGAGTTGGTCGGGGCCGTTGAATCCATATTGCTTGGATGCAGCCCAAGCTTAGTACGGGATCGGGCTTAAGACGAGCCCGACACGTCATCGAGTTGGCGGAAGACGGACGAGGAGCCTGGGAGCGCCGACGTCCCCGTCGGCATGAACTCATTTGTTATTTGACGGCGTCTAGGTTGAGCTCGGGTACGTTTGTCCGAGGTGATTAAGTAGCGCTTATTTTAATCGGCTCATCTTTCGGCGGTTTTGAACGTCATCGAGTTGACGGAGGACAGACGAGGAGCCTGGGAGCGCCGACGTCCCCGTCGGCTTGAACTCATTCGTTATTCGACGGCGTCTAGGTTGAGCTCGGTCGTGAAAAGGTGAAGGCTCGGTTACGTTTGTCCGAGGCGAATTAAGTAGCGCTTTTTTTTAATCGGCTCATCTTTCGGCGGTTGGAAACCGCCGCTCCTTGGCCTTCGGCGGTTTTGAACGTCATCGAGATGACGGAAGACGGACGAGGAGCCTGGGAGCGCCGACGTCCCCGTCGGCTTGAACTCATTCGTTATTCGACAGCGTCTAGGTTGAGCTTGATCGCGAAAAGGTGAAGGCTCGGGTACGTTTGTCCGAGGTGATTAAGTAGCGCTTGTTTTAATCGGCTCATCTTTCGGCGGTTTTGAACGTCATCGAGTTGACGGAGGACGGACGAGGAGCCTGGGAGCGCCGACGTCCCCGTCGGCATGAACTCATTTGTTATTCGACGGCGTCTAGGTTGAGCTCAGTCGTGAAAAGATGAAGGCTCGGGTACGTTTGTCCGAGGTGATTAAGTAGCGCTTGTTTTAATCGGCTCATCTTTCGGCGGTTGGAAACCGCCGCTCCTTGGCCTTCGGCGATTTTGAACGTCATCGAGATGACGGAAGAGGGACGAGGAGCCTGGGAGCGCCGACGTCCCCGTCGGCATGAACTCATTCGATATTCGACGGCGTCTAGGTTGAGCTCGGTCGTGAAAAGGTGAAGGCTCGGGTACGTTTGTCCGAGGTGATTAAGTAGCGCTTATTTTAATCGGCTCATCTTTCGGCGGTTTTGAACGTCATCGAGTTGACGGAAGACGGACGAGGAGCCTGGGAGCGCCGACGTCCCCGTCGGCTTGAATTCATTCGTTATGCGACGGCGTCTAGGTTGAGCTTGATCGTGAAAAGGTGAAGGTTCGATTACGTTTTTCCGAGGCGAATTAAGTGGCGCTTATCTTAATCGGCTCATCTTTCGGCGGTTGGAAACCGCCGCTCCTTGGCCTTCGGCGATTCCCTGCATTATAGGTAGTATTGGCGTTTGTTGTGACGGGATTTACCCCGCTCTTTGCGACTGGAAACCTCCGCACAGAGGCGGGACAGCCCCGCCACGTTAACTTGAAGGCGGTTTCGTATTGGGCTTGGAGGCTTCCGTATTCGGAATCGCTTTACCCATCGGATCCACCTCTGGATCGTCCACTTCGTCACGCAATCGCTCAAGCATGGGCGCGTCGGTGACGTGCTCGAGTTGCTCGGCGCTGGCATGCAAGTGATCGATTGGCAATTCGAAATGCTTGTGAATGTAACTCTCCCACAGGCGATGCGATTGGATGAGTTTCCGCCCTGCTTCGAGTCCGGCCGGTAATAAGGTAAGCGCGGCCTCCTCCCCTTCGATCTGCTCGGTCTTGCGCAGCTCGGCCAGCGCCATGCTCAATTGGGGTTCTGGAAGCATCAACGAATCACTTAACCACGCGGCTGCAGCTGGCTGACCATTTTCTTGAGCCCGATACATGAGCCCTAAAACATCTTCGCGCACCAATTTGCGGTTCATGTTCTTGCGGTGACGCGCCTTGCTCAGGGTTCCATAACGGGGAGCAAAAAGAAGAGCCGCAAGGTATATCACCCCTGCGGTGGTGGCCATCATACCAGAAGTAATCGTGTCAGAAAAACCAAGCAGCTGTGGCAAATAAATCGCAGCCGCATGACCGATCATCGCGCAGCCGGAGGCGATGAGTAAGCTCAGCAAAATTTGGGTCGAAAGCCGGTCGGTAAACAAGCGCGCGGTGGCGGGTGGGACCACGAGCATAGCGATCACGAGAATACTGCCGACTGCCTCGAAGGCGGCCACGGTGGTAATCGCGACCAAACCCATGAGCAAATGATGCATCAACTGCGACGAGAACCCGAGCGTATCCGCGAGCTGCTCATCGAAACTGGTCAGCTTGAGTTCTTTAAAAAAGAGCGCGATAAACAAGGCGTTGATGATCAGTACCCCGACGAGAATAAAAAAGGTGCCGCTGTAAAGATCGTAGGCCAGCACTTCCAAGCTCCCGTAAAGCACGCAGTCGACATCAAGATCGACATGCCCCGCCTCCTTGGTGACCAAAAAGATTCCCAAGGCAAACAAGGTGGTAAACACCACGCCCATGGAGGTGCTTTCTTCCACCTTGGCTTTGCGATGCAACAGCTCGGTCAAGAAGGTGGTAAAGACCCCAGCCAGAACCGCGCCAACGAGCATCGGAATTGAGCTACGGCTCCCCAAGACGAGGTAAGCAATCACGATACCAGGAAGTACGGCATGGCTAATCGCATCCCCCATCATGCTCATGCGACGCAGCACGAGAAAGTTACCTGGCAAGGCGCAGGCGCAGGCGCACAAAACTCCTAGGATAATGATTTCAGGAATCACGTCGCGTCCTCCGCGCCTTGCAATACGTGCGGGCTGTCAGGCAAATTTTCGATCAACTCATCAGGCAGCATGGCTTCGAGCCTTGCGATCAAGGAGGTGCCTAAAACGTGTTCAATTTGATCTGCGGAACGGTCCACATGGCTTGGGGCCACATCGGCGTACTCCATCATGTATAATTCCCAAAGACGGTGATTCCGAGCCAAGCGACGCGACTCAATCCGTCCTTCTTCGGTGCAGGTGACTCGCCCATTGCTCGCCATATAGACCAAACCTTCACGTTCGCAATCGCGGGCGGCCCGTCGAATGTGAAAGCGCCCCCAGCCCCGAATGGGAAACAACTGTTCGGGCGTCATCCCGACTTGGCCGGTGCTTTCTTCGTGCTCATAGATCCCGCGCAGCAAATGTTCGCGCAAGGTGCGTTGACGCATACCCGCCTGACGCTTGAGCCGGAGCACAATCCCTTTGGCCGGACCAAAAAGCAGGCTGAAAATAAAAATAGCCGAGGCACATAAAACCATGCTGGCCCCTGCGGAAACATTGGCCTGAGTCGAGCTCCACATGGCGCCAAGGTAGCAGCTTGCCGCGCCAAAAGCTCCAGAAATCCAGAGCAGGTGTTTCAGATTCTGGGTCCAGAATCGAGCCGCTGCCGCAGGCGTCACGAGCAAGGCAATCATTAAGACCAACCCTACTGCTCGCAGGCCAATCACCGTGGTCACGACGACAATGCCCATCATGATCACATCGAGGATCGCCACCGGCCAACCTTGTGAGCGGGCAAAATCGGAATCAAAACAAAGCACCGCGAACTCTTTAAAAAAGAGAATCACTAAGACCGCAATGATCAAGGCGCAGATCGCGATCAACAGCGCATCCTGCATGCGCATACTCGCAGTTTTCCCGATAATAAAACTACTTAAGCCCGCCGCATCCGCATTCTCGAGCTTTTGAATCAACCCCAACAAAGCCGCGCCGAAGCCGTAAAACACACTCAATACGACCGCCAGCGCGGTGTCGTCTTGCAAGCGCGAGTGTCGGTTGATCCAAATGATCGTCAGCATGCCCAACAAGCCGGACACCAAGGCACCGAGTAGCAAACCGGGAAGCCATTTCCCGTTTCCAGTGGCGGCGTGCATGATGAGAAAGGCGATAGCGATACCAGGCAACATGGCGTGGCTCGTGGCGTCGGCCAAGAGGGAGCGCTTGCGCAACATCATGAAAGGCCCGATGAGTCCCGCTGCCAATCCGAGCATGACACAGCCCAGCACCACCACACGTGTATTGTAGTCTGACAGAGTTAGAAATCGAATCAACGGTTCCATAAAAACGTTAGCTTAGATAGTGAATCAACGACTGACTCAGCCTCGCCTAGTCCTCTTCGCGATGCGGTTTACCGCGACGCGCAATCGCGGTCGCCGCTTCCTCAAGCAGGGTCAATTTCCCGCCGTAGGTCTTCTGTAAATTCTCGTTTGTGAAGACCTCTTCGGTCGGTCCCGTGGCCACGATCCGCATGTTCAACAGGAGAATATGATCGAAGTATTCCTTCACCGACTGCAAATCATGATGCACCACCAAAATCGTTTTCCCGCTGTCACGCAGGTCATGCAAAATTTTTACGATCGCCTTTTCCGTCGCCGCGTCGACCCCTGCAAACGGCTCGTCCATAAAATAAATATCCGCGTCTTGCACCAAGGCTCGCGCGAGAAAAACCCGCTGCTGCTGCCCACCTGAAAGCTGCGAAATTTGCCGCTTGGCGAAGGCTTCCATGCCGACTTTTTCCAAAGCCTCCATGCCCAGCGCTCTATCCTTTTTCGTCACGCGACGAAACCACCCGAGCTTCCCGTAACGGCCCATGCAGACCACATCCAAGGCGTTGACCGGGAAATCCCAGTCTACCGATTCGCGTTGCGGCACATAGCCAACCCGATGTCGCTGGCTTTCATAGGGCTCGCCGAAAATCTGTACCCGACCGGAGACTTTGGTGACGATTTCGAGCACGGCTTTGATCAAGGTACTTTTGCCCGCGCCGTTCGGCCCTACGATGCCGCAAAGCTTTCCCGCTGGCAAATCAAAGTCGATATCCCAGAGGACAGGCTTCAAATGGTAGGCCACAGTCATGTCGTGAATCGACAAGGCCGCTTCGGGGGAATGCTCTTCCCCACTTGACTTGGGCTGAGGCCAAGCAGGACGACGGGATGGGCGATTCATGGTGTCGCGCCAGCTTTGGCTTTCGCAGCCTGAAGTTTTCCGTTTAATCCACCGACCGGAGCTTCTCCACCCAAAGCGCGAACCAAGGTGGTGGTGTTGTGATCAATCATACCAATGTAGGTGCCTTCGTATTGATTACTCGGGCCCATGGCGTCGGAAAAGAGCTTGCCGCCCAACTTGACTTCATGCCCCTTTTTACGCGCGCCAACGATCAAGGCTTGCACGTTTTCATCCGACACAGATGTCTCGGTAAAAATTGCCGGCACCTTGCGTTCGACAAGCAAGGCGACCAAATCATTGATGCGTTTGATTCCCGCTTCAGCCTGCGGTGACAATCCTTGGACCCCCATGACTTCGACATGATATGCCGCGCCCCAATAGCGAAACGCGTCATGCGCGGTGACCAAAATACGTTGACTGTCTGGAATAGTCGCTGCCCGTGCTTTGGCATAGGCATGCAAAGGGGCGAGCTGCTTTTGATAGGCTTCCAGGTTAGCCGCGTAAACCGAAGCGTTGGCCGGATCAAAGCTTGAGAGTGCGGTTGCGACCGACTTCGCCGCTTCACTCCACAGTGACACATCCATCCACGCATGTGGGTCGATTGCTTCTTTGTTTTCATCATCCGTCAAAAGAGAAGCGGTCGGCAGCGTTTCACTTACCGCATGAATCGATTTGCCCTTCTTGCGCATCGCATCGAACAAGCGAATCATTTTTCCTTCGAGATGATGCCCAGCATAAAAGATGATTGATGCCTTCTCACAGGCTTTCTGATCGCTAGGGAGCGGTTGGTAAAGATGCGGATCCACTCCGGGGCGAATGAGAACCTGCACCGTGGCGTTGGTGCCGGCAATATTTTTCACTAAATCACCGACCATGCCTACCGTGGCCACAGCGACATAAGGATATGTAGTCGGAGGCCCTTCGGCTGGGGTAGCAGTGGAACCGCTGTTTTTTTCTCCACCGCAGCCGAGCAAAAACGTGGCCATACCGAGCAGAATGCCAAACCCGGTCAGCAAAAATATCTTACGTATATCTATTTTCATATCTAATCGCAGAACTAGGTGAATTTAAATCGTCACGCAATAGTTTTCCAAAACATGGGGAAGGCGAGTATACCCTACAGCGCGGCACAAAAAAACGCGGGCTGTGAAGGGCAGCCCGCGTTTAGGTTTAGGTTTTATGGTTTAGGTTAGGTATATGAAGGTCTGAAAAGGGTCCACGGAAACGAATCTCGCACTCGGTTTAATACTGCAGAGCAGTTTGAATGGGTTATTAGTTACGCAGTTCGTCCGTGGAAAATGGGGGTTTTAAAATTGGGTTGGTTTGCTGTTCTTCTAGTCAACTCAGTAAGATAGCAGGCTTCATGCCAACTTTTAGGGCAGAATGACTGTTTTGCGAAAACACCCCTATTTTCAGGCATTTTTATTTTTCGAGCAATGCAATGACGCCTAAAGTAATTCCCAATATTGCGATTTGTTCATTTATGACAATCGTGAATTGCGAAATGAGACCTGGCTGGCCTAAGCACCGTCTGGGAGTCTGTCGGGCTTAGGCTTTCGAGCGAGGGTTTCTCAGTTTGAGACCAGACGGTTTGGACGATTCGTGAGAATAGTTGAGACTATTTGATCGATTCGTCCGGATCGTATGGGCCAAAGTGAGGAATTCGCAGCCGAACCTGCTAAGTCCGACAGGCTCCTAGCTAGAAGGCGATGGCACAAACACGCCCTGAGAAGGGGATGGTACAGCTTGGGCGAGCTAACTCGTTGCCTGCTGCTCCCGCTTTAGCGATGGATCGAGAAAGAACGGAGCGAAGGGAATTAGGGCGCAGAGCATGACCTGACCCGCCCGATTCAGCCCCCACTTCTTCGTGACCAACATGGCGATGACCAGCAGGAGCAGGATGCTAAAAATTCCACCGTGTATCATGCCCGGAATCCGGGTCGCTTCCTCGTTACCAAGCATTCGTTTTTCATAGATCGAGCAATAGAGCAGAACGAGGAAGGAAATTCCGTCGAGGAGGGAAGAAATTCGTATAAGGCGCAACATAAGGGCGATAAGTTATAGCGAGCGCGGAAAAGCACAAGTTCTACCGGACCGTAGTTAAAGAGGACGACTGCTACCCGCACAATATATACATGCATTTTCGCTTTTCAATTTACGCGGCTCTTTGTGGCGCCATCAGCCTGTTTTTGCCTCAGACACCCGTTTGGGCGGAAGCGACGCCTACGCTTAAAGTATGCTGGATCGGGTCCTCGAACATTCACGCAGCCTGCGGCGTCAGCTCGGCAAGCAGGACCAAGACAAATTTGATAAGTACCTCGTATCGGTGCGACAAATCGAGCAACGGGTCGAGCGCGCGGAGGCTTGGTTGGACATTCCGAAACCGGAGGTCAATCCGGTGGGATTGCATCCCGATGCAAACGGCAGCACTCCGGGCGAGCTGATTAAAACCTTGTACGACTTGATGTTCCTCGCCTTCCAAACCGACTCAACCCGCGTGGCGACCTATAAGCTTTTGAACATGAATGGCGCGACCTCACTCGCGAGTAAGTTTCCGCAGCTACTTGGCTACGGGAAGAGCAATCACAGCTTGGCGCATGGCGGAAACAAGCCGGGCGGAGCCGAAGCCTTAGGCAAATGGGATCAATTTCGAACTGAGCAATTCGCGTACTTTTTGACTCGGCTCAAGGAGGCAAAAGAAGGCGAAGTAAGTTTGCTGGATCGGACCACAGTTTTATACGGAAGCGGCAATAGCAATACGCATAACAATCGGAACTACCCGACGGTTTTAGCGGGCGGTGCGGCGCTTGCCCTTCATCAAACTTTCGAGCGGGGTCTTACCGTGAAACTCCTGAAGCTTTAGCTGATGGTCAAACAGCTCAAGCTGACTCGGCGCGCCCGCCATATGCAGGAAGATGACGTTCTTCGCTTTGGCGGGAAGCGGTGCTTTCCGATGTTGCATCGGGTTGGTCGGATCAATCGACGGCTTCCAACCAGCCTGCGCCTCGTGGCTCAGCATCTGGTTCAACGCCCCGACAAATCCTGAGGGATTGGCGGATTTCAGTTTAGCGGGGTCAGGCTATCATCAAATCCGATGGTGTAAATATTTGGGGCGGATTTGCCGTGGATGAAGTAGATCTGCTTAATATTTTGCGCTTGGAGCTCGGTGAGGAGAGCGGCTGGCACGCTTGGGTCCAAGCTCGGCTCGAAGATGAATTCTTCTTGGGTATTGTTCAGGCTCGGCGCCATGGTTTGCGCGTAATAACCAGTCAAGACCAACGGGCTGGAAGTGAGGCCGCTACAAAGGGTTTGCTTAAACTCTCCGAGGGAAGCGGTCGGCGGTGCGTTTGCGAAAACTTCGGCTGGAACCCCATTATTTTCGTACGTGAAGTCAGTGCTTAGGCTCGCGCCACCGGGTATCGTGACGCTTCGAGTTTGCAAGGTGTAATTGGTCGGAGCCGGACCGAGATCAGGCACCAAAGTGACCTGATGTTCCAAACTACTGGAAAAGGGTGGCTCGCCGGTAGAAGTGATCTGCGGGGTCGAATAGGTGACGGTCAAGGTGACCCGAGCTTGCTCTTGCATCAAGAGACGCTCAGGACCAAAAAATCTACTTTGCAGACGGTAGGCAGCCAAGCCCGCAGAGGTGCTTTGAGAGAAACGATGTGTATCCTGCAAAAGAACTGGATTGTTTTGGACCGTATATAAATACCCGGGTAAATTCGAAAGCGGGCCTACTTGACTCACCACGTTTCCATTAGGGATATGCTCTATATTAGCCACGATAAACTCTGCGGTATTAGAAGCGGAATTGGTTAAAATCTGACTCTGCCGCTGTAGGGTCCAGCGGCCTTTTAACCGATGAAAGGCAAAAACATTTTGGCTGACATAGGGGCTGGGAAGCGCGTGCTGCACCTTCCAAGCTTGGGGGGAGGCTTCGCCAATAAAGAAGGGAGGAATGGTTGGCTCAAAACTAGGGACGCGGCGGATCTGCTTAATAACAAGCGAACCATCCGTGAGTTTTTTGTATTCGAATTCGAGAACAAAGTCAGATGTCGGCACATTCTCCGTGGCAAAGGCAATTCCTAGCTCACTAAAACGATCGGTAAAAAATTCATACTCTTCAGGCCAACTCAGAACTGTGGTTTGGTTGGATGCGAGCAAGCTGGATTGCTGCACGAGAGTAAGCCCCTGATTGTTCCAGTTAACCCGTTCCGGCAGATTTGTCCCGGTAGGGTTGGTCACCGATTCGCTACCAACCTGATTGATCAGGCTGGCAAACATCCACGCTCCAGAGGCAGCATAGGTCATGGTGGCCACCCCGTTCGCGGCTTCGATTTCATCAGGGAAAGAATGATGCACCAGCACGGCCATTCCCACATCCGCCTCGGGAACCCCGCGACGAAAGCGCTCCAAGACCGCGTTTAAATTATAAAAACTGGCATACACTTTACGCAAGGCACGGAATACGCCGCGCTCAGAGCTTTTAGAGGCATCGCAGATCGAGGGTCCAGCAGTGTCCCCATCGAGATCATCGGCGAGGCATCCAGAATAGCTATCATAGAGCCCAGCTCCAATGAAGGTATCCCCGTCTTCTACGTTGGTGCTCGAGCGAAATCGGATTTTACGATTGTCATCGAAGTTGGATAAGGCGGCAAGGATATCGGCCTGCGTGCCGGGCGAGAAGTCGGCTCCATCTTTAATCAGATCTCGAATCGCGCGCAATTCGGGATCGAGCAACGAGATGTCAACCGGGTACGCATAAGGTGCAAGTCGGTTCGCAATTTCAGTCTCGAGGGTGAGTCCATTCGGCAAAACGAATTGCATAAAGTCATTCCACAGGTCGAAGCTGAAGGCCATGGCCTCGGGGCTGTTATTCGGAATTTCTCGGCGAAGAAATCCGAAGTTCGCTGCTTTCCCGCCGATATATGCTGCGTCAGCAGGGGTCGCAATCGCAAGATCGGTATGGGCGATGCTACCCGCGATCTGCATGGGAGGATAGTCGAGCGCTGGGGTATCTTTCAAACTCGCGATCGAAGTGATCAAGGCTGGAGGTAGATGGCCGGCCGGACTGACATCGATCAGGCATCTGGAGGCTGAGGTATCAACTTCGTAAGCAACAATTTGCCCGACCAACGATTCCGCCTCGGCGAGAATCTCACCGGTCACTTGCGCAAAAGGAATATTATACACCTGAGACAAGATCGTGACGTGCGAGTTAGGCGTCGCTGGAGCACGCGTCATGACCCCAGCAAGAAAAGGGATTTCTGCCGGAATCAAATCGGTGAGCAAAATATCGGTCGGGAGCAAGGTCCCGTTGATGTACGCAGCTTCGATGTCCGTATGTGGGATATCAACCAAGCGACCGAGGGCCCAGCCTTCAGAATAACAGGGACTGACGGCCCAATGTTCAGGTGTGGTTAGAGAGATCCCCTGCTCCAAGAGGTAAGACGCCTCCGCAATGGCATCGCTTTGATGACTCGCTACTGGAAAAAAGGAATCCGTATAGCCGGGTGCGATTACGGCGTCTTTGACCAGATCGTAAAGGAAGTGGGCGTACTCTGGTGGTACCGGCGAATCTTGGGTAAACTGGATGGCGAACTCTTGACGTCCAGGAGAGGTGACGAATGTGCCAAGGACGAGATCTTGTTCGATGGAGCCCCAATTTATCGAATTTCGAAAGGTCCCAGCAGTCATCCCGATAAATGGGTCCACCGCAGACGTGAGATGGCCTACATGAAAGGGAAGCGCCCCCGAGGAGTTAATAAAATACACCTTGGGGCCATTGTCTAACACGATGAAAAAGTCGACCCACTGCTGACCGTTGGGATCTTCCTGCACCCCGATTTGATTACTTAGGAAGGGATCTCCCGGCAGGATCAGTTGGTTTTTGTGATCTGGATGAGAAGAAATGAAGGTAGGTTCCCGCTCCTGCCATCGAAACCATCGGTGATTCCGTGATGTATCCGTGAAAGCCTGACCTGAAAGAGCTCCGGGGCCTTGAGCCACGGCATACCAGCTTTGGAAATCCAACGTGGTTTGAAGCAACTGGGTTTTGGATGCATCTCCGTTTGTCAGCCCTAAATGAATCGTATTAATCTGAATATGCGATTGAATCACGATTTCAGATGGCTGGGTCAACCCCGCGCTTACCCCAAAAAAAATGACTATACAACCGATCCCAAATTTCATCATACGCTCACTCATCATTATTGAGAGACAGGAGAGAAGCGAAAACGTTCAAATAGAACAGATCGTCAGTTCAATTTGTCTAGGAATTAGCATCGTATGCCCACAAGCATTTTTTATCCTAAACTGCTTATAACAAGCGCTTTACATGGCATTAGCCTAGTTTGTTATAGCTTTTTAAAAAACATTGGCGATGAGAGACGATGTAGAGATGGATAAAGTGGGGGCTGAACACCGGTTTGAGGTGTATTTTTAGCCATAGGCAGGTATATTTTCCCTTCGTTGGGCAGGTTGATTTTGCCAAACCGACGACGTATTTAAGGCTTTTGTAGCCAAGAGAGAGAAACCATTATGAAACTGGACGACATTCAACTTCCTGATTCGCTTCGCGACCAGCTGAAATCCGTGGAAAGACGGTTATGCCGTATGGAAACGGTGATTGCGATTTGCGGTGGTTTACTTGGCTTCTTAATCACCCTGCTTATTCTCTATTTTTCAGACCGGATGATCGACACGCCCGTGATCGCACGGATTGTGCTTGCGATTGTCGGAGCGGTTGGTCTCGCAGGATTTACCTTTTACTGGCTTCGCAACTGGGTGTGGCAGCGTCGCAACATGCCAGAACTGTGCAAATTGGTTCAGCGCAAATATCCTCGTCTAGGAGACCGCCTGCAAGGGGTGGTTGAACTCACCTCAGGTGGCCCGATTCCAGAGAACACCTCGCCCGAGCTCTGCCGCGCCGCGGTGGATCAGGTAGCGGCTGAATCCAACCAAATGAATTTCAACGCGGCTGTTTCCAGCAAGCGCCCGTGGTACTTTGCTGGCGCCTTCGTGCTTTTCCTTGGCTTACTTGCCGCCCTTGGCTTCATCTACAAAGATGCCTTCAACAATACGGTTGCTCGGTACTTCAATCCAAACGCGGACCGCTATACCTTCACGGTATTGGATTTGAACGACATTCCTGACCCGCTTGTCGTCCCACATGGCGAAGACTTCCAAATTGCCATTCGTCTTGACGAAAAATCAGCCCGCGAGCCGGACAGTGCTTCGGCAAACTTCGTAAACCAACCTTTGCTTGAAAGCGAATTTTTCGAGAAGGCTGCCGTATTTGATGTTCCGGGACAAATCCAAGATGGAAAACTTCGTATCAAAGCGGGTGATGATCGCCGGACAATTACCGTCGTGCCAAAGACTCGCCCCGAGCTTGCCGGCTTGATGGCCAACGTCGCGCTCCCGAACTACCTCGAACGCGATCAAGAATCGGTCAAAATTCTTGGTGGACAGGTCACCCTACTTGAAGGTGCCCGCATGGTATTCAACGGCGAAGTGGATCGCGACATTAGCCAAGTCACCATGACCGAAATCGACAAGGCTGGCGAAGATGGCGCGGTGAACAAACTCGATGTCCGCAAGAGCAATTTCGAAACACCCGAGTACGCATCGGATGCGCTCGAAGAAGCCCGCTTTAACTGGAAAGATAAGCATGGGATCGAGGCGGCCTCCCCCTACCCACTCTCCGTCAGTACGGTGAAAGACAAAAACCCATTGATTGACTTGCGCGGCATTAGCCGCACCGAAGCGTTGCTTGGAAATGGCGTATTAAAAATCGACCTGTCCGCCTCCGATGACTATGGGCTCAAGAATCTTCGCTTCAATTACGAGGACATCGATAACCGTGAAAAGGGATTGGTCGATGCGTACAAAGACGAGCTCGTTGGAAGCGGCTCACCAACACAGCAAAACTTATACGCCTCCATTACTTTCTCGCCCTTAATTGATGACGTACCAGAAGGGTCTACCCTCAAAGTCTACTGCACGACTCGCGACTACCTACCGGGCCGAGGCACCGTCACCTCTGCAGTGTACAAAGTCTACGTGATGAACGAGGCCGAGCATGCCGAAATCATGAAAGAAAAGGTGGAAGGCGTTCTCGCCAAGCTTGATGATTTAGCGCGAGATGAGGAAGCCTTGATCGAAGAAAACAAAATGCTTCAGAACGGAAAACCCCAAGATCTCCAAGGTATGAAGGGCGCGAAAAAGCTCGGCGAACAAGAGCTAAAGGAAATGAAACAAGCGGACCGACTCCGCAAAATGTCTGAAGAGATGAAAGACATCTTAAAAGAATCGATGAAGAACAAAGACATTCCTGAAGAGACCATGCGCGAATGGGCTGAATTCCAAAATGATATGAAAGAGCTTTCGGAGGGTGAAATGAAAGAAGCCTCTGAGAAGCTTCAACAAGCCGGTCAAAAATCTGAAGACAAGCCTCGGAAAAAAGAACTCGGCGATGCGATTGAAAAGCAAAAAGAGGCGTTGAAAAAACTTCGTGAAATGGAAAAGAAGGCAAACAAGTCGATCGAAAACATGCTGGCTAAAAGCTTCATCAACCGGCTTAAGCAGCGCGCGAAAGAAGAAGGCCAAGTTGCCGCCTTCTTCAAAACCGAGCAAGCGCAAGAGTTCTTTGGCGAACGGATCGACTCCCTACCTGACGACTTCCGTGACTTGATCGAAAACCTGGTGAACCAGCAATTGGAAACCAAGAAGCAGTCGCAGAACATTCAGGATGACATGCAGGGCTTCTTTAACCGGACCCGCGAAGAAGTGTACGAAAAGATTCACAAAGAGATGGTCGAGAAAAACACCTCGGTCGAACTTGAGAAAATTGCCAAGAATAACATTGCAGGCAACCAAGCCTACAAAACCATCGGCAACGCATCGAAGTGGAAAAAGCAATTCGAGGAGTGGGCTGGCATTATCGAAGAAGAAACCAAAAAAGAAGAGCAAGACGGTGAGCCGCAAGACATGGACGAAGAGCTTATGGAGATCCTCCTCGCACTGATGCGTGCACGCGCCACGGAAGAAAACATTCGCGAAGTCACACGCTTGGTCGAAGACAAACGCTTGATGTCGAAAGAAGACAAGGGCGACACATACTGGCTCAACAAGTTTCCAAAAGATGTTGCAGAGCTCGCTAAGGCACAGGACGAACTCGGAACCGATATTCAAAAACTTGAGCAACGTTGCCGCCAAAACGAAAAGCTCGCTGACGTCGCAGAGCTCGTGGCTAAATCAAGTGGATTGATGCTCAATACCGCACAACGTCTCCGCAATCAAAAGGCCGACCAAAAAACGGTTGCGATCGAAACAGAAATCATTGAGATGCTGTCTCAGGCCGCAAGCGACACCCAAAGCAAGATGTCTGGCAAAGGGATGCCAGGACTCGGAATGCCCGGACAAAACCCTGGCGGCAACCCGATGCTTCAACCTTCGAATATGGCTTCGCAAAAAGCCAAAGGGGATGGCGACGGGAGTCGCGGAGGCGATCGTCGCGTTGGGCGCGCAAGCGGCCTGAGTGCCTCAGATTTGCCGGAAGAATTCCGCGATCTACTCGAAACCTACCTCGACTCGGTCGAAGCCCCTTCGAACTAACCTCCCCTTCCCGATTCGTTAAAAACTCTCACGCAAACAGACTTGGACCACCCAATGAAACGATTCCTTTTAACCGTAACCGCTTGTATGATGGCCGCCTCCATCCAGACCCCATCTGCATGGGCGGAAGAAGAAGAGATCATCTACGACGGAAGTGAAATTCCTGCAGCCGTGGAATCGATATATCTCAAAGGACTACAGTACCTTCTTAAGAGTCAAAACTCGGACGGCTCTTGGCCGGGTCGTTACGGCAACCAAGCGGGGCCCATCGGGGTTTGCATCATTTCCATGCTCGCGCACGGCGAAGATCCGAATTTTGGCCCGTACAGCGACGCAATTAAAAATGGGTTGGACTTCATCCTCAAAACCGCCGACGCGAGTAACGGTTACCTCGGACAATCCATGTACAATCACGGCTTTGCCACCTTGGCTTTGGCCGAATGCTATGGCGCGGTAAACGATGATCGCATCGGTCCCGCCCTCACCAAAGCGGTCAACATGATTATCACGTCGCAGAAAGGGAATTCACGCGGAGGCTGGCGCTATTCGCCATCCGGTAGTGATGCGGATAGCACGGTAAGTGGGGCTCAATTGGTTGCGCTCTTGGCCGCGCGAAATGCAGGAATCAATATTCCAGAAGAAGCGATCCAACGCGGGATCAAATACCTTGAATCCTGCCAAGGGCCTGACGGCGGCATCGGCTACACCTCTCGTGGCAGCGGCAACGCGCCTCGGACCGCCATTGCTACCACGGTGTTTGCCATCGGCAAAGCGAAGGACACCGACGCCTACAAAAAATCCTATCAGTTTCTCAAGCAACTGGGCTACACCTCGGGCTCTTACGGCTACTACAACCTCTACTATTCCGCTCAGGCATACTTCCACAGTAGCATGCCCGACTTCAGAGCGTGGAGTGAACAGAACGCACGCAACCTACAACTTCAGCAAAACTCAGACGGCTCTTGGACTGGCAGCCACGGGGTTGCCTTTTCAACCGGCGCAGCCCTCCTCTCGCTAGCACTCAACTATCGGATGCTCCCAATCTACGAACGCTAGACCGCAATAAATTTGCGTCACCCCTTCTATTTTATTTACCCCAATCCCCCCTCGATCTCTTTAAGGAACATACTGCTTTGAATAAGGAAAACACCGCTTTGAAAGCCCGTTTAAACCCCACCGTTATTCTTTCGATGGCGATCATGGCAGGTAGCCTTTTGCTCCCAGCCATGAACTTTGCACAAGACGCAAAAGGTGCACAAGACGCAAAAGGTGCACAAGACGCCCCCGTGCCTATCGCACCGAAGCTCCAAGTTCAAGGCGCTCCAGAAATCGCGCCAGCTGCGAAGACAAAGCAATTGAACCCAGAAAAGCCGGTTAATCCCAAACCCAAGGTTGTCATCCCAAAGATCGCGCCCGCTGCAGCGAAGGCTCCAGTAAAAGCGAAGGCTCCAGTAAGAGCGAAGGCTCAGGCTCAAGCCGTGGTACGGATCCAACCCAACATCATTGTAAACGGCGTGGCACAGAACAACTTCGCAGGACAAGGGGTTCAAATCCTGAACAAACCCATCGTTTTAGATGAGTTTGTCATGGAGGAAAAATTCATGAAGCAGCAGGCGCTTTTACCTGTGGCTGACCCCGCTGCTGCGGAAGACGAGAAGAAAGAGAATCGCGATGTCATTCGCTTCCTCAACGCAGACCGCTTACACGGAAACATCACGGGGATTAAAGATGAGAAACTCGAACTAACGAGCCCGATTTCGGACGACACCTTGCGCTTTGCGTTGGACCGCCTCGCGGAAATCCGCCTCGCCGATCGCCCCTACAAACCAGGCGAACATCAGGCCATCGTTGAACTTACCAACGGAGATGAATTCAAAGGTGATATCATCGATCTGAATGACGAACACCTCGTTTTGGACACTTGGTTTGCTGGCGAACTCAAAATCGAACGCCTCATGCTCAAAAGCTTGCGGCCAAATTCCGGACTCATAAAAATTCTTTATGAAGGTCCGAAAGAAATGTCGGACTTTGTCCACAATGGATCAGCCTGGTCGATGTCAGGCAATAAACTCGTGGTTAAAAACAACGGATCTTTTGGCAAAGAGTTCAAAGAAGTTCCGGACAAAGTCCGCTATGATTTCACCGTCACCTGGCAGAACTATTCGTCTTTCAGCTTTAAGTTCTTTTCCGACACCGCAACCGCGGCCACTGGCGGAAATGGATACACCATGGCGGTTCGCTCGAGTAACTACACCCTGACCCGGTATTCCAACGAGCAAAACCAACGCCAGCTCTGGCAGAAAAATAGCGGCCAAATGGTTCGCGGTGGATCGACTACCCAGCGCTTCACTCTGCTTGCCGACATCAAAGGGAACTCATTCCACCTCCTCCTGGACGACAAACCATTTCACAAATGGGAAGACACCACGCCAGAAGGAGTGATTAAAAAAGGAAACAGCATTGTTGTCTACGCACAGCAGTACGGCAACCTCAGTATTTCTGATCTTAAAATTACCGAGTGGGACGGGCGCGAGCCACAAGTCGATGACGCAGATGACGGTGATGAAAAACCGATTCCAGATGACGTGGACGTAATCTTCTTCAAAAACAGCGATGTCGCCACCGGCAGCATCAATAACCTAAAAGACAAAAAGCGCATCAATTTGAAAACGGAATTCGATGACATGGACATTCCGCTGAAAGTTATCAGCGCGGTAGAGTTTGCCCCTGAGGAAGCTGAACGCGCGCGACGGATGGCCGGCGATGTACGGGCAACTTTCCAAGACTGGGGAAGCATCACACTTGAGCTTACCGATATCGTTGACGGAAAACTAAAAGGCAAAAGCGAAAACTATGGTGAGATCGAGATGCCACTGGATGCCTTCAGCAAACTTGAATTCAACATCTACGACTTCCGCGAAAAGGAAGAAGAAGATCTCGAACAATTGTTCCGTCAGTAGCCCTGCCCGATCGCAATGACGCATTCACATGCTAACCGCCGACCCTGCATCTTTTTTGATCGGGACGGCATCGTTAACGAGCCGCCGAAAACCTACTACCTAGAGGAGCCGGCGGCTTTTTTCATCACCACAGCTTTCCTCCAGGCTTTACAGATCGCAGCCGATAAGGGCTACGTTGCGGTTATCGTGACAAATCAAAAAGGGGTGTCAACCGGAGTGATGTCCCCTGCGACCTTGGAAGCGATTCACGAGAAAATGCATCGCGAAATTACGGCTGCCGGACTTTCGGTTCTGGATGTCTTTTCCGCCACATCAGGCGATGACGCCCACCCTTGGCGCAAGCCAAACCCCGGCATGCTGCTGGATGCAGCCGAGAAACACGGCTTGGATTTAAGCGCCTCCTGGATGATTGGTGACTCTCCACGCGACGCTGTAGCGGGAACCCGAGCTGGCTGCCAAACTATCCTCGTCGGATGTTCAACCGAGGAGCCATCGGACATTCATCTCGAATGCTTGGATGAGTTGCCGCAATGTTTGGCCAAACATATTCCTGAATGCGCAGGTTGAAGCATAGGCCTCACGCTCCAAAATTGCTCAACTTGTCGACGTGATTTTTCGGTTGGCTGTGCTAGGGTTTTGGCATGAAGAACATTTTAATCGTCCTTTTATTGGTCCTCGGAGTAGCGGCAGTTGGCTTTATCATGACGCAAGGTCGCCAGCCAACGGTTGAGCTTCCGATTCCAACCGTCGTGCCACCCAATTCCTCCAGTAGTGCACCAGCAGCAAAGCCAGCCGCTAGAACATCGCAGCGCGACTCTGAACGAGGAGCCAAAACCACGGAATTGAGTGAAGCTGAATTGGCCTTGATTACCCAAGGCGTTGCGGTCTCTCCCAAAGAAGGAGTTAACGGCGCAAGCCAAAATCCAGAGGCAGCTATCCAAGCGACGATTCAATCAAAGGTCCAAGCAACGATTCAAACACCAGAACCTGCACCTGTTTCGAAGCCAAGGCAGTCTTCCTCTGTAGCGAAAAACGACCCACGGGTTCCCGCCCCCGCGCGAAAAGTCTCCAAGGGAGGCATGGCTTCATTCCCAAGTGGTCCAAGTCCGCAGGAGCTCGCGGAAACCTATTTAACCTCTCTGGATCAAATGGTCGGAGGCCTAGAGCAGGTACAAATCCCCGATGCTCGAAATGCGTTGCTGGCAAATGTATTACGCCTCCACACCAGCCATGCAGCGGCATCGAAGCAGGCGGAAAGTATCGCGATGATGCGACAAGAGCTGGCGGGAATTTTGTCTCCAACGCAACTCGCCACCTATGATAAAGAAGTGGCGGCGCAAAAAGCGACCGCCCCTTGAGCCACGGCATTCTGACTCAGTATTACGTCTGGGAAAGCTGATCAATCGTATGAATGTTTGGTCTCGGGAAAGTCTCCGCCTTCGACTTCTTTGCGGAATTGGCTAAACGCTTCGCGCATGGTCGTTTCGATATCTGCGTAGGCTTTAACAAACTTTGGATGCAATTCACTGTTCTGGCCCAAGAGATCATTTAGCACCAAGACCTGACCGTCGCAGTCAGGCCCAGCGCCAATACCAATCGTCGGAACAGAAATTTCCTCGGTAATTTCCGCCGCAAGATCTTTGGGAATCACCTCAAGTACCATGGCAAAAACCCCAGCGTCCTGCAGAGCACGAGCATCCTTCTTCAGCTTTTCTGCGGCTTCAGATCCGCGCCCCTGCACACGGTAGCCACCCAACGCGTGCACATGCTGCGGGGTGAGTCCAATGTGTCCGCAAACTGGAATCCCATTATCACGCAGACAACGAATGATCTCCACCTGCGTCTTGCCTCCTTCAAGCTTTACCGCATGCGCCCCAGCTTCCTTCATAAAACGAGTCGCATTGGCCAAGGCCATACTCGGATTTTGATAACTTCCAAACGGCATATCTGCGATCACCAAAGATTGTTTCACGGCACGGGTCACAGCTTTCACGTGATGCAACATTTGCTCCATGGTGACAGGCACGGTTGATTCATATCCAAGCACCGTCATTCCCAAACTATCCCCGACCAAAATCACCGGGATCCCAGCCTCGTCAATGAGCTTCGCCGCAGGGTAATCATAGGCGGTCAATACAGTGATTTTCCGCTTCCCTTTTAAGCCGATCAATTTGCTGGTGGTCCAGTTTACCATGTTGTCTCCAATTGGGTAATAATCTCATCAGAATCAAGGTCACACAATAACGCGGCAACCGATTTCGTTTGGCTCGGAAGCACCAAGTCAGGCCGCACTTCAGCCAGCGGAGCCACTACAAATTTTCGTTTCGACCAACGTGGATGCGGAACGATCAATCCTCCGCTATCAATGCATTTGTCTCCAGCATAGAGGAGATCGACATCGATGGTCCTCGGGGCATTTTTATCTTTGGTTCGGACCCGCTTCAAGTCGGACTCAATTTGAGTCAACCGCTCGAGCCAAACCGAGGGGGCATCTGAAGAGGAGATCACAACCACTGCATTCAAAAACAATTGGTCTTGGTACTCTTCCTTCACGTCGACCGGCGACGTTTCAAAAAAGGAAGAGGAGGCGATTTCCGTGACGTCTGGGTAAGACAAAATCGCGGCTCGCGCTAGTCGCAACCAATCCTGACGATCACCGATATTAGAACCTAAGCTAAATCCCATTTCCATAACGCACACAGTGTAAAAGTAGAAACCAAATGGCGAGAACCAAGTATCGGGGATAAAAGACAATAACCGGGGGAAACAAATTTAGGGCCTGAAGCTTAGCTATTCATTCAAAGGGTCGATTCAAAAGCGATGGCTCTCCTTGCGGGGCGGTAGCAAAACCATCCGAATCACTTTTAGATCTATCTGAGGCCAAGACTTTATAGTGAACCTCAAGCGTTAGGTGCTTACACAAACTTTTGGAAACGTGTGCAAGTCTTTCAGACTTGGAGCACGTGCCGAGACGATCGATGGGCGTTGCCCATCGCTACGTTGTTTTCGCCTTTCAGGCGAACGGTGCACAATCCAATATATTCATCTTTACAACGAACGTGCACAATCCAATTTGCTCGTCTTTCAGACGAACGTGCACAATCCAATTTGCTCGTCTTTCAGACGAACGTGCACAATCCAATTTGCTCGCCTTTTGGGCGAACGTGCACAATCCAATAAATTCGTCTTTCAAGCGAACGGTGCACAATACTATTTGCTCGCCTTTCAGGCGAACGTGCACGATCCATTTTACTACTTTTCAGGAATTTTGACCAATGGCGGCGCGGGATTTACTCCGCGTTTTTTAAAGTAATCTAAATGCGAGGGACGTAACGGGATTTATCGCATTCGCCTCGGTCAGAGCGACCAAGATATCCAACCAGCGAAATTACTCGGGACGTACGCTATCACCGACGAGAGGGTCGCCAGACATAATGTCGGCAATAAGAAATTCGCCCATTTGTTTTGGGGTAACTTTTACTTGTCCGACCAAGCTGTTGCCTCGGTAGACACCCCAGGCGGAGCCGATGATAGCGTTGGCATCGCACTTGAGTACAACGTAATCTAACTCGCTGTTCACATACTGAACCCGGCCATCTTTGGATCGACCTTCAGCTTTGACTTTTGAATTGGACAGGTCAATGGAACGCGTTTCTTCATTTGGAGCCGACTGACCAGTCATGATTCGCACACGCTGTGCATTATCAGAAACATTGCCAGAAACATTGCCTACTCGGGCTTGGGACGCTGTTTTACAGCCGGATGCCCAGATAAAACTTCCGCTAAGAAGCATGACAAAACCTGCCCGTTTCAAAAACTGAGTCTTCCCAAAGGCCGAAACCATTTTGGCGGACATTTGGGCGAAGTGATTCATAACAGGAAGAGTTTTGACGAAATGGTTTAAAACAGTCATTGGAAGATTGTTGGTGGTGAAGATTTCCTTCACAGCAATATAACATGGAACGCAAATGGTTCAACTCATGATTTGAACCAATGTATTCGAACCCCATTCGCCCCAAGCATTTAAGCATTCATTTAAGACATTTGGAACATCTAAATCGTGACAGACCCTACATCAGAACCCACTGACACCCCGACTCCAGATCCACACTCTGATTCGCAGGCCAACGCACCCCGCGACACGTCTGATGACAAAGATACCCCTGATTTGCCGGAAGCAAATCTTTCAGAAGCAGAGGAACCCGAAGCCTCTAAAGCCGAAACTCAAACAGAGGTTCCTGAAGAAAATCCAGCTGGGTCTGCCTCCGCCCCTGCCCCAGACCCCAATAAGGATGCGTCAGAGCCAGAAGAACGGAAAATCAGTGAGCTTAGCGAAGACCTCAAAGCGGAGTTCGGCTTGGACAACCCGCATTTGCGCTGCGGTATGGTCTCGATTGTCGGGCGCGCCAATGTGGGAAAGTCATCTTTGATGAATCGCATTCTGGATGAGAAGCTCAGCATTGTCAGCCCAGTGGCGCAAACCACTCGAAATTGCATTCGCGGGATCTACACCGAAGAGCGTGGGCAACTTGTCTTTCTCGACACCCCTGGGGTGCATAAGGCGGACCGGACGCTCAATCAAAAGATGAACAAAATGGCGCGTGGGGCCGCCGAAGGGGTCGACCTGGTCTTGGTGATGATCGATCCGACCGAACCACCACGGCTCGAAGACGATGGCTGGTTTCGTCGCGTACTAAAACGCAACTTGCCATTTATCATCGTGCAAAACAAAGCCGACCTAACGGACGAATTTTTGCCAGACTACATTGAGATGTACAAAGGCATTCAAGAAGAGCTCGGAGTGGAAACCGACCCGGAATTATTTATCACCTCGGCAGAAACTGGCGAAGGCGTCGATGAGTTGATCGAATACGCTTTCTCCCAAATGCCGCTGAGCCCACTTCTTTTCCCAGATGATATGCTCTCCGATTTCCCGCGCAAGTTGGCCGTCTCCGATATCATTCGTGAAAAGTATTTCCACCTCCTCCAAGATGAACTTCCGCATGCGATTGGCGTGTGGATCCAACATTTTGACGAACGTGAAGACGGAACAATTTTTATCAAAGCACGGGTGTATATTGAGCGCGCCAGCCAAAAGGGAATCGTGATTGGCCATAAGGGTCGATTGATTCGCACCGTAAAACGGCAGGCGATTAAGGACCTTGAAGAGATTTACGAAAAACCGGTGGACATCGAAATCCAAGTGCGGGTGGAAAAAAACTGGCAGGGAAATTACTTCATCCTGAAGCAGCTCGGCTACAGCAACTAATCTCGGCTTGCGCCAGCTATTTAGCTTCGCCAGCTGTTTTGCTTCGCCAGCTATTTTGCTTCGCCAGCTATTTTAGCTTCGCCAGCTATTTTAGCTTCGCCAGTACCCGCTACCGCTAACTCAAGATCGCGGCTTAACTTTCGGGCGCGAGAAAGGGCGTGAAGGTGTCGCGAATTCTCACGGGGATATTCGCGCAAACGAATACGTGTTCGTATTCGTATTTCGATTCATTGATCCGCCCGTGTTTATGCAGAAGCGACATAAGGTCAGCCCGGCTGTGAGGCAAGTGTAGCTTCAATTGCACCATTCGGTCCGCCATTAAATCGGCCATCCGATCCGTGAGGGCTTCCATGCCTTCATCGGTGTGTAGACTGATGAACAAGGCTTCGGGGCGCGCATTTTTCAGGTGCGCCAGCTCGGGTGGTGAAATCAAATCGATCTTGTTGAAGACGGTGACGATTTCTTTATTTTCGACTCCAATTTCTTTAAGAACCTCAAGTGTGGTTTGTTCAAAGGTTTCGACTTCGGGGGCGCTGGCATCCAAGACATGTACCAAGAAGTCGGCGATGACTGCCTCCTCCAACGTCGCCTTAAATGCGTCGACCAATCTGTGCGGCAGGTTGCGAATGAAACCCACTGTATCGGTGAGCAGAAGTTCAGCACCATTCGGCAGTTCAATGCGCCGCGTCGTCGGGTCGAGGGTCGCGAAGAGCATATCTTTGGCTAAGACCTCGGAGCCGGTGAGATGATTTAGCAGGGTTGATTTACCTGCGTTGGTGTAGCCAACAATCGATGCAGTAGGAACCGGGGTGCGTAACCGTTCTTTGCGCTGATTGGCCCGGATTTTCCGCACATCGACGAGTTCGGATTTCAGGCGGTCAATCCGCTTGTGAACCAAACGACGGTCGACCTCAATCTGGGTTTCTCCTTCACCACGCGCAGCTCCACCACCGGTGGCACCACCTTGACGACCGAAGTGAGTCCAATGGCGTTTCAACCGAGGTAGCGCGTACTGCATTCGAGCAAGCTCGACCTGTAACTGGGCTTCTTTAGTGCGAGCGCGTTGAGCGAAAATATCGATAATTACTTCTTGGCGGTCCAAGGTCGTGACATCCGCCAAGGTCTCCCATTTTCGTTGCTGCGAGGGAGACAGTTCATTGTCAAAAATAACGCAATCGAGTTTTTCCTCTTTGACCAAGTCGGCGATCTCTTGGGCTTTACCGGTTGTCATTAAAAAGCCTGCATGCCAGTCACTGGTTTTCACCAACCACGTGTGCTTGATACCAATGCTCAAGGTGCCGACGAGTTCTTCGAGTTCATCGAGAAGGGACTGAGCCTCTGATTCGAGGCGCTTGTCTTTGTAGACCCCGACCAAGATGGCACGCTCCACCATACGGGGTTTGTCTTTTACATCGAACATGTCACTCATAAGGCAACAATCTTCACCAGAACGGCTTTAAAGGCAAATGCATTCAACACATTCACTCAATTCATCGCGATCAATACAAGGGACTTATTACGGCCCCATCGTGCTCATAGGCAGAATAAAAAAAGCCCCGCCAGCGTTTAACGCGAGCAGGGCCAGTTGCGAACTACGTGAACCTAGATTCTTAGAGTTCGATCTCGACTCGGAAGAAGAGCGACAGTCCCGCAGGAATCGTCACCGTCTGCGAGTTGTTCGGTGGTGTCGCAGCGATGGACCCTTGGAAGAGCGACCATGGACCAATACCGACATTTGAAGTCGAGTAGAGAGAGTACGTCGCACCAGGCACACTTGGCCATGTTAAGACTTGGGTTCCTGGGGTTGGTCCAGCCACAACAGAGGTAATCGCGAGAAGCGAAAGTGCATCGTTCGGATCGGTTCCAGCAAGAAACTCCTGCACGTTGCTCATGCCATCACCGTCTGCATCCATTGACGCATCACTTGGATCGTAGGGATCCAATCCATTGGCGACTTCCCAAGCATCATCCATACCATCATTATCTGAAGCCGGGGTGTTGTCGCTATTGAACACTTTGAAGGTATTACCGATGCACCAAGGCGATGGGTTGAAGGCAGGAGGAGAGAAGGCACGGATGCGCACGCAATAATCTAGCGATGGGATATTAGGGATAGTCCACCGCATGCCAGAAGATCCGGCAGGAGCGGTCCCGATAGGAATCCAGCTCGATCCGTCTTGCACGATAAAGTCATCGACCCACCAGCCATTTTCATTACCCATCGCGCTATTCGCAAGGCGGAAGCGGAACTGTACAGGGAGGCCCCCGAAATCAGACATGTTCATTGTGGTGCGACGGAAGGTTTGTGAGGTTCCCGTAAAGGCACTTCTACCTGAGAGCGAAGTTCCGGCTCCACTAAGAATTTTGCGATCATAGCCACCCAAATCCATCAAAGGGCCGGCATCATTCCAAGTTGATGAAGCGACTCGAAATTCAACCACTGCGCCATCAAAGCCATTTTCTAGCTCGTAGAAATGTTGGAAAGAAATAACGGCTTGATTAGGCAAAGTAATTTGCGGACTGACAATGACGTGCTCACCAGCTTCTTCCATATTACGGGTGTACCACATCAGGCCTTGGCTTGGGAATTCGTTTGCATTCACCAAGAACCAGTTGGTCCCTAGGGTGCGTGTCCAGCCAACGTTCCCGCTATTGAAATCATCCGCGAAATAGGCACTCGAGACCCCGCAGTTTGCATTGTACTGAACTTGAATTTGCGCACTGTTTGGCACCAAGTTTTCGATGCGATCCCAGGTAATGTCAACTGAACCAGCTGTCGGAAAGACCTCGCCTCCAGTTGGGTTGGTCAACACCGGTTTCGGCAAAGCAGGAGGCGCCACAGGAACAACGGGTGGAGCTCCCTCTGGGCTGTAAAAAGAACCATCGGTTACAAGGGTGCCGGTATTACTTGGATCCAACCAAGGCTGTAGGCTAAGGGCTGGGTTGTTGTTCACGTTCCACCCACCGAAGAGGCGTCCGTAGCAATCCGTAGCTTGTGGCTGAAAACAAAATGAGGAACCGCCAGTCAATACAGCTGAGATTCGCTTATTCGATCTATCCCATAGTCCACTACCAGAAGAACCTCCAGCGGTGATTCCGCGATTCCAGCTCACCAGAAGGTGGCTGTCCGGGAAGTGATACACCACGCAATCACCGGTCAGTGTAGGTGGCTCATCGTCAAAGGAAAGTGCTTTTTCATCTACAGCAGGATGATGAACTCCGATCGTAGGGCCAGGCACATGATCCGATGCATCCCATCCAGAGTAAAAAACATTGTACGAAGGCTCGGGGTCCTCGAGCAACTCGACAAGACAAACGTCTGAAAGGTCTTGGCCATGAGACATCCGAAAGATAGCTCCGCTTGAATTTTGGCTCGCATTACCACCGCTAAGTGCACCGCAAGTTGGAGAGGTATAGTTCCAGTAAACAACCATCGAATCCGCATTGTTTGGCGTGATGGTGCAATGCGATGCCGTGAGGAAGAAATTCCGATAGGTCTTATCGACATCCGTAACCATGCTGCCTGAGCAGGTATCTACCCCTTGCAAAGTATAGAGGCCCGCGGCCTGAATGATATCACGGAAGTCATCCCCATCAGCACAAATCGAATCAATATGGCAATCTGCTTGATCGGGCACGCCAAGTTTAAACATATCTTTGTAGCCACGCCCAATTCGCTTCAACGTAAGCTTCGGCTGGAAAGCCGCTTCGTTAGGAACAAAAAGCTCGAGAACGGTTTTGTCGCCAGGAATGATCGGTAACCAATATTCGCCACCGTCGGCATTGTCCTGTGAACCATAAGGGCCCTGATAGTAGTTATGATTTTCCGAAATCACATGGAATGACGCACCTTCAGGAATCTTAAATGTTTTGAGCCCGATATTGAGATCGGTTGCACCGGGAGAATGGATGCGCAAACGCCACAGCATGTGACCGCCTTCAAGCACTTCCCAAGTACCATGTGTTTCGGGGGACAACTCTTGGTCATGCGCAACCGCAAAACGACGACTCCGATTAGCTTGACGCGCATCTTGTTTAAGCAAACCGGCCCGGTTAATCGGATCCAATTGCAAGACGTCGACTTCAGCGAGGGCCTTGGTAGCAACCAACTTCTTGGAACTCAGCGGGGCTTCCCCTTGCCGAGCTGAAGTCAGCGTTGGAATAAGTAGGATGGAAACCCAACCAACAAAACAAAACAACGTGCGTTTATTCATGCTCATAATCTTCTCTATAATTTTTTCGAAGGAATACCCCGATTTCTCCCTGCAACATGGACCTACGCTACCATGTCGTACTTTATCTATGCCCATAACGAATGAGTTTTTACAGGAAATTTGCGCAAAACATGGAGAGAATTTCAAGACAGCCCTTGATTCGGGCTAAAACCGGATGAATTCACAAGATATCGGCTGATATTAAGTAACAGTTACCCACTGCTCTTACAACTAAGGTTCTATTCTGAAAAATCGCGGGGCTTTTACATATTGGCTAAAAAGAGTCTGACACCAATGACACGTAGATAAGCGGTCCAAGGCCATTTATTTGCGTCATGTTACATCGTGGGAATCCGCCCCAACGTGGGTGGGATATGGTAGCAACCCATGCGCTGCACTGTAGGTCGCGAAGCGATCGAAAGGCGCACCAACGGTGTGCGATATGGTAGCCCGTGTGCAAGGCCGCGAAGCGGCCGCAGCGCCGCGAAGCGGCCGCAGCGCCGGGTTTGGTGCAGGCGGTAATAGGCAACGAGGGGTAGGCTCTATATTGGAAGAGAACGCGAACCGAGGCGCAGAACGTAACCCCGCCCAGTTTGAATCCTGTTCATATTCTATAATGCCTGAAATCCATTAAAACGAAACCCTCAAAATTACCAGGAATCGTTTATCATACGCTTTTCATCCGCTAGGGTGTCGCCGCTACGCGGCTTAGAGGAGGAAGTCGCCGGGACCACGGCCTCCTCACTCCGTTCGTCAACCGTGGCTATCAATGGGTCAGCGCTACGCGCCTTTAGTCGTCTGGACGTTCACTCATTTGTAATACAAATCGGCTTATCTAAGCGCCATTGGAGTCTGACACCAATGGCACTTAGTTAAGCGGTCCAGGGCATTTATTTACGACATGTAACATCGTGGGAATCCGCCCCAACGTGGGCGAGATAACCTAGCCAGCGTGCAAGGCCGCGAAGCGGCCGTAGCGCTTTTTAATGCACTCCCAGTCGCGAAGCTACGGCATTCGATAGCACCAGGCGCGAGTCCGAGATTTGTGGTGTGTGAAATTCATCCCACTGTCGGCGGTTGGAAACCGCCGCTCCTTGGCCTGCGGCGCATCACTCCTTTTTAGAAATTATGGAACCCAACAGCTTGGCGCGGAATTCATTCCGCGTCCGGGTTTTGCCAGCCCCCTAACATGAGTCACAACGCCACGGCAGTGCGAGCTGCTACCCTTCACTAAAGAAAAAACGTGTCAGACTCCAATGGCACTTCCTTAAGCCGATTTGTATGGAAAGGAGTTCGCTCTGCCCTGAAAAGAAAGCCGGAGGCTTGAAGGCAATTAGCCGGTCGGTGACCGAAGGGAACCACCGGAATTCATTGGGCAATAATATGAAGCGCTGGAAGCGCGGTCGGAATAGAAACCAATATGGGCGATGCCTTGCAAAAAAGCAGAGGTCAACTGATGCGTGCTCAGAATACGATTTTCAACTGAAAATTGTACGGTGTTAGCCATCTGGCGCGGTGCTGCGCCTCGCTCCGATTTCTCTTCAAATACAGGGCTTATCCCTCGTTGCCTCATACGCCTGCACGTAACCCGGCGCTGCGGCCGCTTCGCGGCCTTGCACACGGCTACCCTATCCCGCCCACGTTGGGGCGGATTCCCACGATGTAACATGATGCAAAAAAATACGCTGGACCGCTTATCTAAGTGCCATTGGTGTCAGACTCCAATGGCACTTACTTGAGCGATCCTGCCCCAAGCATGCACAGGTTATATGCCTTCAAAGCTCCTCACGAGAAAACAAGGCGGCCTGCAAAGGGCAAGCCTCGTCCACATCTTCGACCGACGGCCCGCGCCCGCGATATCGGTTCAACAAACGTCGCGAATGCTTAGCCAACATCTGCCGCACCTCACGACGCTTCCCTTTCACCCGAGGTATACTCAGGTTATCATACCCAGTCGTTTGATGTCGCATCCAGGCAATCGTCGCCGCTTCCGCTCGCTTTTCCACCGGGATCTGCTTGGTACGCGCCACCGTACCGCTACCAACCGGAACTGCATGTTCAGCAATCGCCTTGGCCATCTTTCGCGCCATCGCGTCGTACTCGGCATCGAACTTTAAAAAGTCAAACACGGCCGTTTCAAACGCTTCCGCATAGGCAACTTGAACCTTGGCGCGACGTGCCCGCCCTGCATCCAACTTCTTTTGATACGCCGGATCTTTCCGATCTTCCTCGAGCTTGGATCTAGCCGCTTCGATCTGCTTCGAGCAAGCCCACACCCCACGAGAAAAAACTTTGCGCCCCTTCTTTTCAGAACTCGTCCAGCATGGCCCGGCCGCTTTTACCCGCCGCGTGAGACCCGCATCTCCAGGCGGAAGAAGCTCCCAATCATCGGGAATCGTCACCATCTTTTTATCGAAAAAAACCTTTCGCGGGAAAGGCGACGGGCGGACATCACGGGATTGGTCAGGCATGGGGACTGGTTGGGAGGTTAAGGCTGGTTGGGAGGGTTGGGCTGGTTGGGAGGGTTGGGCTGGTTGGGAGGATTTAAGAGTCTCCCCCTAAGCCTTTTCATCCAGAGCGGTCAAAAACTTTTCTGCGTCACCGCGCAACGTCGCCTTCTTTTCCGAATCCATTTTATCAAAGGTACCGACTAACATGCCCAAGCGAGGATTTTTCAAAAAGAAGTCACGATGCAGATCCATAAAGCGCCAAAACAAGCCATCCCAGGTTTTCTGCCAGTCACCCCGCGAATGATTGCTCATCTTCAGGATATAATTTGAACCACTAATGTAGGGCTTGGTCGCGAACAAACCGCCGTCGGCAAACTGACTCATGCCGTAAACATTGGGAACCATGACCCAGTCATAGGCATCGATAAACAATTCCATAAACCAGCGATAGACCTCATCCGGATCGAATTCGCACAAGAGCATGAAATTCCCGAGCACCATAAGACGCTCGATATGATGACAATAACCGTCGCGCAGCACCTTGCGAATGGTGTCGTCCACCGGATCAATCCCCGTTGTCCCATCGTAAAAGGAGGCGGGAATTTTTCGACGAAAGTCCCAGTAGTTGGTGGTCCGCGAGACACTGCCTTTGCAACCGTACATGCCGCGAATAAATTCACGCCAACCGATGATCTGCCGCACAAAGCCTTCCAAGGAATTGATCGGCACCTTATGAGTTTCGGCAGCGGCAATGGCTTGCTCGACAATCGCCATCGGTTCAATCAAGCCCACGTTGAGCATCGGGGTGAGGACACTGTGATTCAAAATCGACTCGCCGGCGACAATCGCATCTTCGTACACACCAAACTCATCGAAACGTGTTTCGAAAAACTGCTGCAACCACTCCGCGGTCTGCTCCCGCGTAAAAGGAAAGATCGGCTGCGAGGAAATCAGCCCAGGATTGCTTGGGAAGTGGGCCTCTACATAGTCACAGGCTTCCACCCAATGCGCATTGGCTTGCGGAAACGAAACTTCAGGCGGTTGCTTGCCCTTGGGATACTTCTTCCGATTCTCCCCATCAAAACTCCATTTCCCACCCACCGGCTGCTCCTCATCATCAATTAGGACCTGCCGCTTCACCCGCTGCTGCTTGTAAAAGGTGGTTTGAAAAAACGATTTCTTCCCCGGCTTAAAAAAATGTTTCAGATCTTCGCGACTATTGATGAACAAAGGGTTTTCGTAATCGATCAACTCGATTTCAGCTTTCTCCACCGCTTGAGCCAACCGCTTTTCCAACCAGTTGTCCGTCGGATCGATGCAATGAACTCGCTGCACCCCAGCCTCGGCCAAATCAGCGATCAATACCCTGATATCACTACGTGCTTCGCTGGCCTCGATGTAAACCACCTCGAGATCCTCTGCCAAAAGCTCCGCTTCAAACTGCTTCATCGAAGCGCGATGGAACGCGATTTTCTGTTTATGAAACGCGTACTGGGTGAAGAACAAACTCTCTTCAATCAGGTAAATCGGGAACCCGTTTTTGTAGATCTCATGCTGCGCAAACAGCTGGTGAGGAAAAAGGAGATTAACGGCTTTCATCTTTGGCTTTTGATTTATTTCTTCGGCAACGTTCACTGCAATACTTTACCTCGTCCCAATGGGCGGCCCACTTTTTCCGCCACGTAAACGGACGATTGCACACGGGACACATTTTGCTGGGAAGGTTTTGATTTTTCATCAGATCTCTTTCCGCCGCTAAGCCTTACAGGTTTTCTTGCTGTAGCTGGCGATTTCGAGCCACTCAGGAACGCGGGGTAAATACCACCGACTGACCTCCGGCCGCCTCAGAGCTCAAGGCGAGTTGTTCGGATCCCGCTGTATTGGTCAGCGCATAGGTCACGCCGCGCCCGAGAAAGGCCGCGTAAACCGAGTCGAGTTGATTCAACCGATCATCATCGCAGGCAATCTCGGTCATGGCTAAATCGCCGAAGGTTAGGCGGTTTCCCGAACCGCGGTAGCTTCCCGAAATCGAGTTACATGGTCCGCTAGCAACGACCCGACCAGATGCGTCGAAACGAATCGTCACCGGCGACGGCAAGCTCTGCCCCTGAAAGCTTCTTGCCTCCCAAGTCCGGTCCAGCAGGCCGTCAGAAGCCTGAGGTTCAGACCTACTCGGGTCAGACGCGGACGAATCCGAATCTCCAGAATCAGCCACATTAGAAACTGTCGCATCCGGATCCCCAGCCCCATCGTCATCCGAATCACAACCGATGAAAAATATAGCAAGGGTTGCCACAAGAGTAGCGACCACCAACCCAGAAGGCTTCCAGTAAACACTCATCAAGGTGCCTTAGGTTTAACGGCCGCTTTTGGCTCCGCTTTTCTAGGAATTTTCGCGCCGACATCTTTCAAGTGCGCCACCAATTCCGCATCCAAGCTCGCCACCAGTTCGGGCATATGCGCCGCTAAATTATTCGCCTCACCGATGTCCTTGCGCAAATCATAGAGATCAAAACGATTGCCAACATACCACTTGATCAACTTGTATTCGCCTTTACGAATCATGCTATACGGCCCCGGATTATGACGGTAATGCGGGAAATGCCAGAAGATCGCCTCGCGATTTAACTCCCCGCCTGCAAGCAAGGGCTTGAGGTCAACCCCATCAATCGCGTGCTCGCTAGGTCCCACTCCAGCCGCAGCCGCCAGGGTCGGATAAATATCCACCGAGACAATGGGTTCGGCTGACACCGAGCCCGGCTTGGTGACGCCCGGCCAGCTAATAATAAACGGAACCCGTACCCCACCCTCGTACGCAAAACCTTTGCCCGATCGCAGCGGCGCATTGTCAGTCGGACCGCCGTTACGGTCAAGCCCGCCGTTATCGCCAGTAAAAATCACCACCGTATTGCCGGTCAAGTTTAGCTCGTCCAAGGTATCCAACACCTGCCCCACGCAGTCATCCACACTTTTGAGCATGCCGGCGTAGGCCTGACTAAACTGCTCGTCGCGCGGCTTGGCCGCATATTCATCGCTATAATCTTTGCGCGATTGAATCGGGGTATGCACCGCGTAATTGGCTAGATGCAAAAAGAAGGGTTCGTTTTTATGTTTCCGAATAAACCCAGTCGCTTCATCCGCTTCGCGATCCGTGAGGTACTCCCCTGGCTTGCGCGGTGGCAAGGTCGGGATCCCGGCCTGAACCATCGGGTGCTTCGCATTCGGGTTGTTATATGGATCGAAATAACTCGGCGGCTGCCCGTAGTCGCAACCACCAAAGTTGTAATCAAAGCCCTGCTTGGTCGGGTAATACGCGTCCATGCCTAAATGCCATTTTCCAACATGAGCCGAGACATAACCTTGCGGCTTGAGCGCTTCCGCGATGGTGACTTCTTCCGCGTCCAACCACAGCTTATTCTGTGGAAGGAGGTAGCCTTCCCGATTCGTCCACCCACTCGGATTTTTCCCGTCCGCAGGAATCTTACCGCCTTGGAAGCGAGAGTGAATCCAATCCGTCACCCCGATGCGAGCAGGATAGCGCCCCGTCATCACCGAAGCTCGGGTTGGCGAACACACCGCGCAGGACGCATAGCCATCCGTAAAGCGCATTCCGGCAGCTGCCAAGCGATCAATGTTCGGCGTATCGTAATAGGTGCTGCCCTGACAGGAGGCGTCCATCCACCCCAAATCATCGACTAAAAAGACAATGAAATTTGGTTTCTCAGCCTGAGCCGACCCAACGGAAACGCCCGCGAGGCCAAGCCCCAAAAGACAGAGAAAAAGGGCACGTAGATTCATGTTTTTCAAATGTTTCATGGGGTTGACATCTCCTGAGCATCGGCGACATCCAACCGCTTCAATGTAAATAATCCGTGATCTGCCTTGCAGTGATAGGTCGATTGGAAATCCAGCGGGCTCGCTTCACCCCGATAGGTATACAGCCCACCGACCCACCATCCCAGATCTTTTTCACCTTCAAACTGCCAGTGATCTCCCTTGCGTTCTGTCCGCAGCTCGGTGCGACTTTTAAAGTGAACCACCCGCAAAAAGGTCGAGTCAAACCAGGCCGAATACAGCCCCGGCTCGATCTCTTGCATCAAACACCGAAGCGTGCCGTGATGCCCATTGACCTTGCTCTCCCAAGTCCCTTGCCAACGACCATTCAAGCTGTCGAGATCGGCGAAGCCCGTCTGTGGGATTGGGGTGGAAGCGGTGGAAAGGGCAGAATTGGAAACGGAAGATGCTGAATTGGAAACGGAAGAAGCTGAATTGGAAACGGAAGAAGCTGAATTGGAAACGGAAGAAGCCGACTTGGCGGCGGACGCTTTTTGAGTCGGTGCCGCCTTGCGCCACGCCCGCTCGTAGCTTGAAAATGGGGTCGAACACCCAGAGGCGCCAACGAGCATCCCGATAAGAACAAGAAACCGGAACCCCTTGAGGCCTCCGAAAAACAAATGGTAGAGCAACGTCATCACGATATGAGAATCATGCCAAGTCACGCTTGATTGTGCCACCTAAAACAGCGCAAGCTTTCCTCCATGCTTGAAGCCTCAGACGTCCTATGCCCCGCCTGTTTTGAGCCGATGTCGATCCCGATTGATCCGGGCGAAGGCGACTCGGCCGAATTCATCGTGGACTGCGAAGTCTGCTGCCGTCCCATGATCATTCGCTACACCCAACACGACGGCCAACTCGACATCTGGGCCGAGTCCGGGAACGAGTAAGCTTAAATTTCAAACAAACCGGTATGGAACGGTGAATAGGCTTCTAAAACTTCACAGAAATCGATGGCGGTAACCGGTCGACTCCAGCTTGCGTCACCTTGCTACCTGTTAGGTCGAGCTCGCGGAGTGAGCCGATGTCTTTGAGGTGCTCAAGGCCCGCATCGCTAACCCGGGTTCCCTTTAGCTTAAGAATTTTTAAAGATTCCAGACCTTCAAGGTGATGAAGACCTGCATCACTAATCTGAGTTCCTTCAAGATCAAGATGCACTAAAGAGGTCAACTCTTGGAGGTGTGCAAGTCCCGCATCCCCAACCTGAGTATTTACTAGGCTAAGCCATTTCAGAGAGCTCAAGCCTTTGATCCGCTCAAGTCCTGCATCACCAACCTGAGTTCCTCCGAGGAAAAGCCCCCCTAATGAGCTCAGCCCTTTGAGATGTTCAAGCCCTGCCTCGCCAACCTGAGTTCCTGGGAGGCCAAGAATCTCCAATGATGTCAGGCTTTTGAGGTGTTCAAGCCCCGCATCCCCAACATGAGTTCCCTGGAGGTCAAGATCCCGTAAAGAGGTCATGCCTTTGAGATGTTCAAGGCCTGCATCGCCAACCTGAGTTCCTCCGAGGTAAAGAAACTTCAAAGAGTGCAGACCGCTGAGCTGTTTAAGTCCCGCATCACCGACCTGAGTTCCACGAAGCTCTAACTGCACCAAAGAGTTCATCCCTTTGAGGCATTCAAGTCCCCCTTCGCCAACCTGAGTTCCGTTGAGGAGCAGGCCCGTCAAAGAGGCTAGATCTTTAATGTGGTTTAAACCTACCTCGCTAACCTGAGTTTCTGTTAGGTCAAGAAACGTCAAAGATGTCAGGCTCTTGAGATGTTCAAGGCCTGCATCGCCAACCTTAGTTTTACTAAGGTCAAGAATCTTCAATGAGGTCAGGTGCTTGAGATGTTCAAGTCCCGCATCACCAATCTGAGTCCCTTTGAGCACAATTCTGTTTTCGGTTTCGAGTGCTTCCAACCAATCACGATCATCTAACCAGGATGTGAAAGAATGAGGCATCCTTTCCGTCAACCAGTTCGTCTGGGTGTTATGGAAACCGCCCTGCTCCTGGACCCACTGGAGCGCAATCTTTTGTTTCCAAACCGAAAGCCCAGCGGGAACGAGGATGGCAAGAAGCAGTAAAAGTACCGCAACACTTGCGAACCCGGGACCACGACCCTTTCGCTCATTCTTCGACCGTTTGCGCTCTCCCTTGTTCACCTTAATACCATAGGGAACATCGACCGGAATAACCAGCACGGAACCGCATCACGACTGCCTGCGATCCTGCTATATAAAAGCAGGGTTGGCCAGGTGCTGGTAATCTCCTCGAACCTACAACTGGCAAAACGAATATGCTTAAACGCGAGTCAACTTGCTAATCATGAATACTCATTTGTGATTAACAAACCCGTTTATTCACCATCCGTGAGAAACAAAGCCGCTTGTTAATCAAAAATGGCCAAAGGTGATTAACAAAGATATTTGATACCCATCCGTGAGGAACAAACGCGCTTGTTAACCAAATATAGCCAAATGTGAGGAACAAACTGGTTAGGCCAACTAACCTGCGAAGGCGTGGTACGATATGAGCGACTCGCTTTAAAGTGGCAGTGGCGTCCCGCCTCTGTGCGGTGGGCTCATCACCGCCTGGAAGGCGATGGCACGGTACGGGCGACTTGCCTCTGTGCGGCTAAATTAAGGCCGATCGCGCTGCGGTAAAGGCAGGGGTTGACCAGGGGGCGGCAAATCGCCTTGTGGCGGTGGAACGAAGGCTGGGGGTGGCCCTGGTGGAAACGGCTCACCAAACGCCGGTGGCGGTTCACCAGAGGGAGGCGGAAGTGGTGGCGGCGGTTCACCAAACTGCGGGGGCGGCGGCGGTGGTGGAGACGGAGGTGAAAGCGGTTCCCCTGGCGACGGCAGTGTGGGCGACGGCGGTATCAGCGGCGGCGGTGTGGGCGGCGGCAAAACAGGCGCCTGAAAACTGTTGTCATCCATAATTGGCGCGTCGGGATCGAAGCCCAATTCTTCGGCGTATAGCTTTTTCAAAATACCCTGAAATTGCTCGTACTGCTGCTTCGCACTTCCGTGTAACTTCGTCGTCCGGCCTTCAACTTCGACCACCTGCGGGGTCATTTCCGCGCTAAACGAATCGCTTAATTCCTGCAAAGCGGCTTTGTGCAAGGCCGCTTCTCGCCCTACCCCGATGCCACTTTTAATCGCTTCCATCCCGCCCAAGACCATGACGTCGCGCAAGGTACCGGTGTTTTTTCCATTCCCGGTCACTTCGACCGCGATGGCTCCCACGATGGCAGCTGCGCCTAAAATCTTGCGGGTCCGCGCTTTGCGTTTCACCTCACGCAAGGCTTCGGCCTCCTGAGCATTGGCTTCACGCCAGCGCTCGTAGGGCTCCCACATCTCGTTATAGTAGTCGCTGTAATATTCGTTCACCGTATCGACAAACATGTACTCGCGCTCACGAATTTTGCGGGAGCGCTCGAGCATCATATCCCCTTCGGCGGGAAGCCTCTGAATCGTCCATCGTCCCGACGCATTTTTGCTCAAATGATCTTTAAACGCTCCGGGCGCGAGAGATTGGGCAAAGCGCATTTCTGAAACGGTACGGATCCGTTCCTTTTGTGCGATGGGAATCCGCCGCTTGTACGCCGCGAGATCGTTCGCGATGCGATTGTACATATTTTGATACGCGTCCTTGTCCCCCTGCTCGGTTCCAGTGAAGGAAGAGATCGGCGCTTCGGCATAATATTTGCGCTGGAACCACAGGTCCCCGATCGCGTCGCGAGCCGTGATGAGCAAGAGCAGCCGCTCCCCATTTGATTCGAGGATCATGCCTTTCACCGAAACGTCCACGCTGTCGGTTGCCACCGGGGTCACGCGTACGGCGCCCCAATGCCCCGTCTTCTGCATGGTATTTTTTAAGTGGTAAGGCATGAAATGTGATTCCGCTTTGCGGATCTTCGGGGTCGACCCGAGAGCAGAAGCTTCTTCCGCTTCCTTCCCCGTCAACGGGCCGGGATCAAAGACTTCAATCCCAACATCCAAGAGTTCCGCCTCTGCCAATTCGGTTTGCGCGAAGTTCACCGGAGTGGGTCCAACCGGTTTGGCCCCCATTTGCGCGGTGCGACAACCACTGCTGAAAGCAGCGAGAAAGCAGCCGAGCAACACCAAGCGACCGACTGAAAAAGCATGCTGAAAAACCTGCCCGCGTGGCGCGGAATTCATTCCACGTTTGTCGGAACGGGATGTATCCCGCTCGCACTTATCGGAAAGAATGCCGACGGGGACCTCGGCGCCCCCAAAGTTCTCGTCCAGCTCTTCGTCAGCTCTGCCACTCAATGGCAGACTTATATTTACCGTCTGCCACTCAATGGCAGAACATGGCGGATGCGAATCTTGAGACATCATCGAATTTTTACGTATTCTAAGTGAGTTAAAAGAGGCGTTTTTCATCTTAATTACCGCCTCGTTTGTAGGCGTCATATTCTTTCCAAAGTTTTTCGCGTAGGACGGGATCTTTTTCTTTTTCGGCTGCTTCGCGGAGTTGGCGGGCTACGATATCATCGCTTGCCGCTCCCGGACGGGTGCTGGTACCGCTGCCTTTGCCTTCCATGCCGGAGCCACCACGGCCACGACCGGCATTGGATTCTTGGCCTCCGGCTTGAGGTTTCCCGGTCGCACCTTCTTTGGCATCTTTGGCATCGCCGGTGCCTTCGCCGGGGTTGCCACCGGCTTCAGATCCTTCAGCGCCACCTTCTTTGCCACCTTCTTTGCCAGCGCCAGAACCTTCGCCGCCTTCACCAGAGCCCTCACCGCCCTCTTTTCCAGAACCTTCTTGGCCACCGCCTTCGCTTCCGCCCTTACCCGATCCTGCACTGGAGCCGGAGCCGCCACCGGTTAAGCCACCGCCTCCGCCTGCACCACCGCCGCCGCCTGCGGTTGACCCACCACCAGCGGTTTCGTTGCGACGCGCGTTCACCGATTCCATTTCTTCGAGCAACAGCTCGTCGAATTTCGAGATTTCACCGTTTAGCTGACGTTCGAGAGCAGCGATGGGATCTTCGTCGGTGCGCGCGTCAAATTCAGGTTTGGGCGTAGGGACTTGGTAAACGGTCTTGGGCGCAGGAGCGGGTGCGGCGGGAACCATCGGGCGGAGCCGAGCCACCGTTTTTTCGTTTTCCGTGATCAGGGTTTTCGTCCGCTGCAAATAGGCACGGTACTGCTGCTCGACTTGAGGCGAAGCATTGCCGCTCTGTTTGAGCGCGGCCAATTCCGCTTCGAGGTTTTGCGCGGTCTCGCGGTTGATCCGAAGTTCCTGTTCGGCGCGGGCTAATTCTTGGGCGGCTTGAACCGTTGATCCAGAGGGAGCCGGGGCTTGGGCCTGAGAAGGCGCCGGGGCAACCGGAGCACCGACCGGGAAGGTCTTGGTTTGAGCGCCAGAAGCCCTTTCGCGACGGGAGGGCGCGCGGCTTGGCTCGGAAAAAGAAGAGACAATGGCAACCGAGGAAAGGGGTGATGCAACAGAAGAGGAGAGAGAGGAGACAGCAGAAGAGGAAACAGAAGAGGCAGCAGAAGAAGAAAAGAAAGAGGGCGATGCAACCGTCATGGGGGCAACGGTTATCGGAGAAACCGTCATCGGAGAAATCGCCGCGCTGCTTCCGAGGACGGAGCTCGACGGATGATGCGCGCAGGAGGTCCCTAAGCCCATCATAGCGAGAAACCCGAGCAGGCAGTACGCGCTAGGCTTAAGTTGAATCAAGCTGGGCATGGGCTGCATCGAGCTCGGCATGAATTGAAGATTGGGTTTGGTTTGAAAAAGGGTTTTTGGGTTCATGGCTATGTCCACCTGGTATTGACGAGTAAAGCTGGTGCATTATTCAGGGAAAATCCAGCGGTAATCCTGAAGGTTCGCCTCGATTCGTGGCGCGAGTTGGCGTAGAATGCCATTCTATGCGACGTGCTTTCCTTCCCTGCAGTTTTTTGCTCTTTTTTGCCACGAACCCCCTTCTTTTAGGGCACTTTGCCGATGAAGGGCGGACTTTTCAACAGATTACCGCCACCGTGACAGAGGATGGCCTGGTGCTTCGCTATCAACTTTTATGCGATTCGGTGATTACCGAGAAATGGCTGAGCGAGGAAGCGAAGGCGATTTCAGGCGAAGGCGGGGGTGCGGGACGAGGCATCGATGGCGGAATAGGTAGAGCAATAGATGGCGGAATCGATAGCGGAGTGAATTCGGCTTTTGGCGATGAAGCGAGCCCCGATATCAACACTACCCAACGCACGCTTGAAGGGCTTCTCAAGGTCAAAATCGGAGCCCTGCCGGAGGCGATGAAGAAGAGTCCAAAGCGGGAGGCGATCGACGCCGACAAAGACGGAAGTTTGAGCGAAGCCGAATGCCGTCGCTTTTTGGCCAGCTCGAGCTCGGAGCAGTATTATTTATTTTTGGAGACGGGGCTGGCTCTAAGCTCGCGTACCGTGAGTTGGAATACAACCATCCTCAAAGGCGCGGACGGCAAACGTTGCCTGCTATGTGATTTGCAACAGGTCTTTCTCTGGCCCAAAGAAGCGGGTTTTAAAACGGGCGAGGCAACCGGTACGATCAAGATTGAAACCGAGCTGTCGAACTATCAATCGCGCTCTTGCTTTGTCGTCGGAGAGAGCGCGCAGGTGGAGGAGCATACCGCGAGGGCGATTGTAGAAGGCGCGTCTGTGACGGATGTCAAAAGCTTTGAGACCTTCGACACCCTGCCCCGTCAACGCCGGGTTCTACTGCACTTGAAACCCTGAGAAGGATAAACGGTTACTGTCGGCGGTTTGGAACCGCTGCGTCTTTGACTTCGGCCGAATGTAGCACGTTACGACGGCCTGGAAGGGCGTGGTACGGTACGCTACCTTGACATGCAGGCCTCAGAGATTGGGTGACTCTGCTCACGGGGAAAATCCCGTTTTCCGGTGGTTGGAAACCGCCGCTCCTTGGGCTGCGCCAACTCTATTTTTTGTCGTCGGGAATCAACCCTTGCTGCTGCATCCAAACTCCGCAGACATCGTACCATTTGTTCACAGGGAAGCCGCGATCGTGCATGCCGTAGCCGTGCCCGCCTTTTAAGAAGACATGGCATTCGGCGGGAACCTTGTTTTGACGACAGGCGATGTAAAACCGTGCGGCGCCAATGCCGCGATCCGAGTCGTCGTTAGTGACACACAAGAAAGTAGGTGGCGTCGTTTTGGTCACGCGAATTTCGGGGGCTAATTCGGTGGCTTCTTTGTTCATTAAATACGCGGGGTAAATTGGGATGAGAAAATCAGGGCGGCAGCTCTGCTGGTCCATGTCGTCGATCACTTCATAGCTGCGCTTATCATGATTGGTTCCGGTGGCGCAACACAGATGTCCCCCGGCGGAAAAACCGAGCAAACCAATTTTGTCGGACGAGATACCCCATTCGGAAGCGCGACTGCGGATGATGCTCAGGCAACGTTGTGCATCTTGCAACGGAGCTTCGTGCTTGAGGCGGCCTTCGCGGCGCGGAACCCGGTACTTGAGCATGAAGGCAGTGACCCCAAGGCCATTGAGCCACGTGGCGACGTCGGTTCCTTCATGGCTGCTTGCGAGGATATTGTAACCACCGCCGGGAAGGATGATGACTGCGGTGCCATTCTTCTTATCCGCTGCCGGCTCGTAGACAGTGAAGCTAGGAACGCTTACATTCTTGGTCCGTTCGACTTGCTTGTCATCGACTTCAGCGGACTGCTCGGGCAACCCGCCCTTTTCACCCGGGGCCTCTCCAGGCCAAATCAATATCGGTTCCGCCGAAAAGGCCAAACAGCGTGCAAATAGGACGAGGCAGGAAAGGAGAGGTAGCACACGCATAAGAGTCACGAGGAGGTTGGTCAGGATGTCAAAAATATCAAAAGATTAACTACGTATTGAAGATACGATCCCCAGCGTCGCCTAACCCCGGAACGATGTATTTATTTGCATTTAATTTTTCGTCGATGGCGCAGACATAAATCTGAGTGTCGGGAAATTTCTCTTGGATGGCAGCGATGCCTTCGGGCGAGGCGATGATGGCGAGCAACTTGGTCCGGCCTGCGCCCCAGGCGGTGACCGCTTCGAGTGCGGCAATGGCAGAGCCACCGGTGGCGAGCATCGGGTCGACAATCATCCCCACATCGACCGGGCGGTCTTCGGGAAGCTTTTGATAGTACTCCACGGTTTGGAATGTCTTCTCATCGCGGTACATACCGAGGTGCCAGACTTCGGCATCGGGAATCAGTTCGAGAACCGGATCGACCATGCCCAACCCGGCCCGAAGAATCGGGATAAGTCCAATGCGTTCAGATAGCGCGTGACCCGTAGCGTGCGTAACCGGAGTTTTGACCGGGCGTTCGCTGATCTGCAGGTCTTGGGTTGCTTCATAGGCGAGCAAGGTGGCCAGGCGATTCACGTTGGCGCGAAAAATCCGTGGAGTGGTGGTTTCGTCTCGCAGTTCAGTTAAATGATGCAAGATAAGCGGATGGTCCATGCAGTACACGTTGGGAGTCGACATGCGAGCACGCTGTATGAGGCAGGCCCCATTGGCAAGTGCGAAGCAGGAGAGATGCCTGCTACCAGCCATATTCTTAGCTGGCTTGAGCCGGCCAAAAGGATGGAATTCCGAAGAAATCCCCTTTGTTTTTTCCAGTAGCCGATTATGCTTGGTATGGTGTCTGAGTCTCCGACAATGGGAGCCAAGCCCCGAAATTCAAACCTAGATGCATTCAACTCAACAACAGCAACAAAAACAGCAACAACAGCAACGGGCCCTCTCGAGCTACCGCTTTCGATCTTTTCGAACTCTCAGGCTCATGCCTGTGGTCATCGTAGCGATCATCCTAGCCAGCTTCGGGACAAGCGTTTTGACTCAAGCTCAACCCTCGGTGCCAAAGAGCGGTGGAGCGGAAGAAGATTGCCGTACCAGCTTCAAGCAAAGCTATGACTTGTTGATGACCACGGGGTCGCCCGAGCATTTGGAAGCCTGCTTTCGTTGCTTGGCCATCCTGAATCAGGAAGAATTACTCGATGATATGTTGCGGCAGTACGTTGCCTTGCACGGTTCGGACCCAGCGATTCTCATCATCGCGGCCCAATACTTGCAAGGGGCTTGGAAGCACGGGAAGCCGGCGGCGGACGGAAGTATTAAACGCGCTCGGCCTACCTTTTCTGCGAGTAACCTTTCCAACAACCAATCTAACTATCAAACCAACAATCAATCCAACAATCAAGCCAACAATCAAGCCAACAACCAAGCCAACAACCAAGCCTTCGAAGCTCGCGATCGCTATCAGATTTTCCGTTGGGTCACGCAAGCCGCGGACCAGCTTGCTTCCCAACCAGAGGGAGTGGATCGCGCCATCCAATACCTCGCATGTGCAGACCTGATCGCGGAAGACCGGCAAGAGCATCCGGATTATTTCTTGGAACGGACTCGGCTGGATCAAGTGCCTCGCTATGGACCGATATCCTATTACGAGTCCTTCAAAAACCGCGCTTCGCCAAACTGGTACACCTTTAAGAGTGACTTATTGGAGGTCTTCGGCACGCGTGTCAGCACCTTTGCCGAAGCCAAGTCAGACCTCCATTGGCGCGTCGAGCTCCTGAAACGGGCGGCAGAAGATGACCCAGAATTAATCATCGAGCGAGACCGGCAAGTAAGTCTAATGTTATACCATCTGCTCGGGCGCCCTGGGTTAGAAAGCCGAGACCCGGCCCTTGAAGATTCAATCGTAACCGCGCCTGACTTTGGTTTGGCAGACTACGAGACGCTGTATGCGGAGCGAGGCAAGCAACCGATCAAAGTAGAGCTTCCCAATATCTTGCAGTACATCCCTCGGCTCGAGGCCGCCTTTCACAAGGAAGAACTCGCGATAGAATACGCGATGCGCCGGCAACACGATCGCCTTGCCCCCCTTTTAGATGAATGCTGGACCGAAACGGCGGCCGCACTGAATCGCCCCTCGGGACGCCTGCTGGATCCCCTCCCCCAGATGTCTGTACATGGAGCGGGGCAAGAACCCGGAGGCATCCACCTCGATTTTCAATTCCGCCAAGGCGATTGGGTTCGCCTCGAAGCCCGCCGGGTTGATCTGGATCGCCATATGCGCCGCAGTTTGACCGGAGCCGACCAAGCCTCGAAAGGACAAGCCCCCCTGCTGCGTTCCCACTTTCTTTTTTCCCACTTGCTCAAACGCTTTGCGGCTGGAGAAGATGAAGACCTCCTGGATGAAACAAAGCTGAGCTGGTCCGAGCCCTTACCGCTCAACCCAGCCGCTCCAAGAGAAAAAACGATTCGACTCAAGACACCGATTCAAGAGCCCGGATTGTATTGGGTGAAAGCGAAGGTGGACGACGGAAATGTCAGCCACGCTTTGTTAGAAGTTCGCGACCTCTTCCTCCTCCGCGAGCAGGCGGTGAGTGCGGCTGGTGAGGCAGGGATTCAAATTATGCTGGTAGATGCTAGCGGGACCCCCGTGCCACGCGCAAAAATTTACATCTTTGGTGCTGAAGCAACCGCTTCGGATTCGGATTGGGACCTGCTCATGATCCGGGACCAAACCGACGACAGCGGACGCGTCATTTTTCCCATGCAAAAAACCAAGCATGCTGCGAAGGGAGCGATTCTTGCCGCCGCGCGGACCACAGAGGGCAACCTAAGTTTGGTCGACACCGCAGGCTGGCATGAAGGCGATCCAGGGCCGATGGCAACCCTGACCCCAGAAGTCGACCAAATCGCTGAGGGCGAACTTGCCGTATTTGACCTTCAACTTCCTGCAGGCTGCCAACAGGTTTTGCTTCTTTCAGGCGACACCGCACCAATCACCAGCCAATGGGTGAACGTAACTCAGCCAAATCTAAAAATCGGCCTAAAAGCTCCGCCCGGCCAGTCACAAGTTGGGGTTTGGATCACCTCGGTATGTAGCGCTCGCGTCGTGCGAGCCCAGGCCGCGATTCCGATTAAAGACGCGAATGAAACGCACCACGTTGAGGTATCGGCTGCGCGCACGATTTTGGAACCAGGAGATACAGCCAAAGTGCGTATCCGTTTATTTCGCAACGAGGCAGGAAGCGAAACCAACACTGCGGTCGCAGGCATGCTTCGCCTCGATTTACTTGATGAATGGGCCCCCGCAATGGATTCGGATGCAGCCGAAACGCGCGAACGGCGTTTCCCCTTGGCCATGCAGGCACCTCGATCCGATGCAACCCACCCGATGGTAGTACAGCAAGCGCTCGGAGACTACCGGGTTCCACACGTCGACAAACAATCGATTTCTCGCGGGCAGGAGAATGCAGCGTGGCAATCACCTGCCCGATTTCATGAGGACTTCCCCGCTGAAAACATGGGTCCCAGCATCAAGCAACGCCCTTCGCTTTGGTCGGCTCAATCGACGGTATCCACGGAAGGTAATTTTCTGGATGTCCCCCTCCCCGACCGCAACGGGGTGTGGACACTTCGAGTTCGTTCGCTCAACCCTGCCGCAAAAGCGGAGACTCGTATCCAGCTCGAAAGCTTTTTGGCGGTGGTGTTGCAAGCGCGGGTCCCCTCCCGCCTCTATGCAGGTGATCAGGTTGATCTCGTAGCCGGCATTCGAAATGGCTACCGGAGTCCAGAGGAGGCGGTGGTGCAAATCGATGCGGATCAAAACTACCTTGAACCGAGCTACAGCCAAGCGATGCAAACCCTGACGCTGACCCCGGGCCAACAGAATGAAGCCCGCTGGCGTGTCACCGCACGCCAAGCTGGTGCCACCAAAATTCGCATCGCAGCCGCCACCGCCTCGCACGCGGATAGCGCGGAAATTCCAATGCAAATTTTACCCCGGCCGAACCAGGTAAAGGTTCAACACCAACTCGTGGCCCGGCCCGGCAAGGATGCATCTATGAATTTCCTACCATCCAATAGTGCAACGCAAGGTGACTCGACGATCACCGTGACCTTGCGCCCAGCCATTCAAGACCAATTGATTGCTACGGCAAAAAACTTGAGCGATAACGGAACCATTCACCTCACCGCGCTGCGTCTCAAGGTGTTCAGCAGCCTTCCAAGTGACAGGATCGAAGCCAAGGTCCTGACGACTTCTGTGAACGCTCTGCTTCGTGATTTAATCGAGAAACAAAACCCCGACGGAAGCTGGGCCTACTTACCAAATGGAGCGGGTGACCTCCGTAGCACCGCGCTGGTAGTGGATGCATTGAACGAGGTCCAATCCGCTGGTAAGGAAGACAATGAAGCCATTACCAAAGCGCTCCGGCTTGGATACACTTGGCTCGACCAGCAACTCAAAAACCGAGATTCGGGCGCTCGTCTCAGTAACGACGAGTGCCTCGTCATCGCCGTTTTGGCCAAGGCAAAAAAGCTACAAGCCGCACAATTTGAAACCCTGTTGGCAGCAAAAGATAGCACGGCATCCCTAATCGCTCACATCAACCTGTTCCTTGCGGGACGAGAAATAGACGTCGGCTCACTTCAGATCCTGCTAAAACTCGATGTTGAAAACCGCCTCGATCCAGAAGCCCCTTTTCCCGAAAACATGGATGCTGAAACCGCCAGCCAGCTCCTCGGCTTTTGGCAGGCCCGACGGGTCTCAGGCCAACTCACGCCCGAGCAGGAAGCAGATACCGACTCGATGATCACCGAAACGGTTCGTATGCTCCTGGAACGGCGTGATGGAAGCGGCCTTTGGGGCAGCTCCGAGATTACGGCACGATGCCTTGCCGCGATATTCCCGATCTGGAAAGCGTATCCCGACTTCTTCGGCAAGCCACCGAGCCAGGTTCGCATCCAACTGGATCAAACCCTCCTCTATGAGGGCGCGATGACCAACTTCAATTGGCAGGGCGACATTCCTAAACAAACGGCTAACCAAGGCGACGCACATCAGCTGAGTCTGCACAGTTCCGACGGCTGGGCTCAAGCCTCTCTCTTACTCGGAGAGATCGACGAAAAGCTGAGCGAACCAAGTGGCCGCCAACTCCGAATTACCCGGCGCTATATTCGCTCCGACGGTTCCGTTATGCAAGCAGGAGAAAACCTCGCACGAGGACAAATTGTAACCGTTCAACTCTCCATTGGTAACCTGAAAAATCGCGGAAGTATTCTAGCCAAAGATCCGATTCCAGCTGGATTAATCCCGGTAAAAAAAGCGGGCGAATGGATCGAACGCCCTGGCAAATCGACCATCTACCGCTCCTATGGAGATGGCGATATGACCTTCCGCACCGCAAGCCTCAAGGCTGGACTGCACCGATTTGAATATAAGGCATGGGCCGAATATTCAGGCATCTTCAATCTTCCACCCGCCAGCGTTCAGGAAACCAACGCCTCAGATGAAGTCGCTCGCTCCGAGGCATCCCTCCTCGAAATCACCCCAAAGTAATTCGAATCGTGCCAAAAACACCCTTCAATTCAAAAAAGTTGAAAAGACGTTTCGACAATTAGACATGAATGGTTATTTTTATGAGATGAAAAATTCATTTCAGGTAACGCTAAAATTTCTCAGTCTTCTTATATGCGGGCTTGGCCTCCTTACCTTCATTGCGTGTAGCGATGATGATTCCGGCTCCTCCATGGATGACGTCATGACAGATACGGCAGATACCACGGTCGGTGCGATGGAATCTTCCGGGGTCGGGATCACCGACGGATCAACCGATACAAGCAGTGATGGCGCTAACGACTCCGCCCCAACCACAGAAACCGATACCGGGGTCGCCCCCACCACAAGCTTTGACACCACCACAGGCTTTGACACCTCACGCCGAATTCTTGCCATTGGTGACAGTAACACGGCTGGAAAAGGCGTCGCAGAACCCTGGCCCGACAAACTAGAACTCAGCATCGGATCCGAAGTCTACCGTCGTGGCATTGGTGGACAAAACTCCTCACAGGGCCTCGCTCGTCTTCCCGGCCTTTTAGCAGAGCTAAATCCAACCCATGTTTGCATTTTATACGGCACAAACGATGCCATTCAGCAACTCGACCCAGCCGTCGCAATCGCAAATGTTGGCGGAATGGTCGACCTCTCGCGAGCAGCTGGCGCGACCGTTATTGTCGGCAGCCTGCCCCCAATTCTTGCCGACGACGTCACCTTACAATCCATTCGACTATCGATTGACCAACAAATCTCCAGCCTTTCGGGACGAGGCGCACGAATCGCACGAATTTCTGAAGCGTTTGGAGAAGGCATTGGCCTCATGCAAGACGACGGGCTTCATGCGAACGACGCCGGACACGCCGTCATGGCAGCTCAATTCCGCAATCAATTCTAAGCCTCTGCGATCGATTCCCAAGCCTCTGCGATCGATTCCAAGCCTTCGTGATAGCTTCTCTCCAAACCGGCGACCCTACCGAAGCAAAACGAAACCAACGTCAACGGGCAGCCTAATGACATTTCGACCAATCCGGCCATAGTGATCAGGAGATACATTTAAACTAATGGCCGAAAGATCACCATTTCTTGACCTTAAGAAAACTTACCTTACCGTATAGCCAGTTTGCGATATTTCCTAAAAACCTATATTATGATTTTGCTCATCATCCCGCTTTTCGGGATGACAGGATGCTTGGGCATCGGCAGCTCTCTCAAAAAGGACACCAAGCGCGCATCGGCCACTGCAGCGGCTTGGCTAGCCATGATCGATCGGAATGATTTCGAGCGCAGCTGGGAAAAAACCGAGGAATTGGTAAAAATGAATACCTCGCTTCAAGACTGGACCACGAAGATGGAGACCCATCGCGATAAGTTTGGAAAAAAGCAAACTCGAGAGCTTGAAACCGCAGAGATTTCGACCCGAATTACTGGTGCGCCGGAGGGGAAATACGCGATCCTTAATTATCGAACCACTTACGAAGAGCAAGCGATGCGCGAACGCCTCATTTTAAAGTTAGATGAAAGCGGCCTCTGGAAAGTCGCCTCCTACAATAGTTTTCACCTCCAAGGACAATAGATTTCATGTCTTAGAAACGACTTTCAAGTCTAAGGAAACGGCTTTCATGTCCAAGGAAACGGCTTGTTGCTACTGAGATAAAAAGCCCCCAACGTGGACTCGGCAATCAGTGTAGGTTCCTTGCAACCCTGGGTTACATGGCCGACTTTTCATCGAACCCGAAGCGGGTCGTTATCTTTCGGCTCTGCATAAGGGGCCGTATCACAGCAGATTTTGGGGTGCAAAGACGGTAGCTCATCCGTTTAATTCTAAGATGTACGTTGCGGCCAAAGCTGTACGCAGTGAGTCCCAAGCCTGAAAGGCTTGCGGAGCGTAGCGATGGGCAACGCCCATCAGGAATTGCTCCAGCCTTTGAAGCCTGAAAGGCTTCCACAAACCCTCTGCAACTTGTGCGAGTCCTATACAACTTCTGCAAACCCTCTGCAACTTGTTCAATGGCGTGGCCGGAGTGGCTATAAGCTTGAGCCGTTGTTCTCGGCGTTTGGATCGTCGTTCAAAGGGGACCAATGCCGCTTTGGCTAGAGGCTAGAGCTGTTGAGCCGTAAAAAAATGTTCGATCATAGACAGGTCGCCCGTTTCAAGTCCCTTGCGGAACCAACGCACGCGTTGCTCAGAACTCCCGTGGGTGAACGAATCCGGTGTCACATAGCCACGCCCCTGCTTCTGCAGGCGATCGTCCCCAATTGCACTGGCCGCGTTAAGCGCTTCTTCCGGATCGCCACGATCCAAGAAGTTAAACCTTTTGTGACCATGATGCGCCCAGACACCAGCCAAGTAATCCGCCTGAAGCTCGAGGCGAACCGACAACTGATTGCCTTCTTTTTCGCTCACCTTGCGACGCATGGCTTGTACCTTGTCCGAATACCCAAGTAACTTCTGAATGTGATGCCCGACTTCGTGCGCAATCACATAGGCCTGAGCGAAGTCGCCCGGCGCGCCATGGCGCTTTTTCAAATCGGTAAAGAAACTGAGGTCGAGATACACTTTCTCATCACCAGGGCAGTAAAAGGGTCCCATCTGCGCTTTACCCACGCCACAGGCACTCGTGGTTTGGCCAGAGTACAAGACCATCTTTGGTGGACGGTAGCGCTTGCCGTGCTGAGCAAACAACTCGCCCCACACATCTTCGGTGTAGGCCAACACCGCAGACGCCATCTCGGCCCGCTCTTGTTCTTCAGGACTCGGGGTGTAATTACTACTGCCAGCCGCAACGCCAGAGGTCGCGCCACCGCCACTTCCGCCACCAGAAAGTAAAGCGGACGGATCACCGCCAAGAAAGAGAACGATCAAAAAGAGGATAATGGTTCCAATCCCGAGACCGCCACCAATTTTGGCTCCAGTTGATTTGCCTCGGCGATCTTCCACGTTTTGGCTACGTCTTGCTTGTTTCCAGCGCATATTGTTCCTTGTTGTTTCCCCCAACATTCAGCCGGAATCCGTACGACGCAAGGAGGAAATTTCGTTAATCTTAAAGACAAAACCTCGATTAACTGGGGTCACATTTGTAGAGAGAACCCCATGCCAGACCCATTTATCATTCGAAAACTCATTCGTGAGGCCTCGTACGCAAGCCTCGGGGTGACGCGAGAACCGACGCAAAACACAGCTCAGACAAGACAGACAGCTCAGACAGGACAGCCCTATGTCTCGCTCTGCGCCACCGCGAGTGACCGCTTGGGGCGGCCCCTCTTTCTTTTCTCCACCCTTTCGGCTCACACCCAAGCTCTCGAAGTCGATCCACGCGCCAGCGTTCTGATCACCCAAACGCAGCTGACCGACAACCCGCAAACCATGGCGCGGGTAAGCATCATGGGGCAGCTTACCCCCTGCGACGATCCAGAGGTGCGACAGCGCTACCTCACTCGACATGCAGCCGCGGCCCTCTATGCCGATTTTGGAGACTTTTCCTTCTACCGCCTCGAGCCCGAAGAACTGCACTACGTCGGCGGCTTCGCTCAATCCTTTTGGACCGACGCACGAATCCTGGCAGACGAAACAGAGAGCCTCGCACTGGCGGCTGACGCGACGGGAATCTGCGAACACATGAATGAAGACCACCTCGACGCGATTCAGCTCTTCGCAAATAGTTCGCCATTGAGTGGCAGCGGTGAAAAAAATCCTGCCATTGAGTGGCAGATGGTCGATGTCGACACGGACGGGATGGATTTGCGGCAGGACGAACGCGTGATCCGAATCCCCTTCCCCGAACCGGTCGCAGACAGCAGTGCGGTGCGCCGAACCATGATCAGCATGCTCAAAGAGCTTCGCGCGGCTCAGGCTTAAGCGCCGGTCTCCTCAACGTAGCTGCATTTTCCAGATCCAAACCTGTACTGCCCGCTTGATGGGGAAGTATGCTATGCTTAAAGAACAGCGCGAGACGCCTTTTAGCAACTCACCTTGAGGAAGCCTCCCTTCACTCACTCGCTTCAGACCGAAGCTATAATCAGAGCTAAAACCAAAGCTACAACCGAAGAATTCATCACATGGAAATCAAAGTAAACTTTCTGGAGAACCTTAGGCTCGAAGCCAAGTTTGACGACTTCACCGTGATTACGGATCAACCGATTCGCTACAAAGGAGATGGGTCCGCGCCGAACCCGTTTGATTACTTCTTGGCTTCATCGGCGCTTTGCGCAGCCTATTTTGTACGGGTCTATTGTTTATCTCGCGATATTCCCTGTGAGGATATTCGCTTGGCGCAAAACAATATTGTGGATCCGGAAAATCGCTATAATCAGACGTTTCAAATCAAAGTAGAACTTCCCGAGAATATTTCCGAAAAGGATCATGAAGGCATCATCCGATCGATTGAGCGCTGCACGGTGAAGAAGGTGGTTCAGCAGGGACCTGAGTTCACGATCGAAACGGTGGAGAAGATTGAAGAAGACGCAGAGGCGATGCTCATGGCCCGAGCTGAAGGATCGTCCAGTGCGCCGATCCTCGGGAAGGATGTGCCGGCAGAAGAAACCATCTCGACCATCACGCGTATTTTGGCAGACATTGGGATGAAAATTGAGGTGTCGTCTTGGCGTAATATTGTCCCCAATGTGTGGTCGCTACATATTCGGGATGCCGCTTCGCAGATGTGTTTTACCAATGGCAAGGGAGCCACCAAAGAAAGCGCTTTATGCTCGGCCTTAGGTGAGTTTATCGAACGCCTTAATTGTAACTTTTTTTACAACGACCAGTATTTTGGGCCTGAGATCAGTGCACGAGAGTTTGTTCATTACCCCAATGAGAAATGGTTCGGGTTGGAGTCTGATGACAAACTTCCGGAAGGACTTTTGGATGCCTATTGTTTGGATCAATTTGATCCCGACCGCGAACTTCGTGGTTCTCACCTGATTGATACAAATTCCGGAAACGTCGAGCGGGGCATTTGTTCCATTCCCTACACGCGTCAATCGGATGGAGAGACGGTTTATTTCCCATCCAACCTGATTGAAAATCTATTTCTAAGCAATGGGATGAGCGCGGGTAACAATTTGGAGGAGGCTCAAGTTCAATGTTTATCTGAGATCTTCGAACGGGCGGTTAAGCGACAAATTATTGAAGAAGAAATTGCGTTGCCAGATGTCCCTCAAGAGGTGCTGGCGAAATACCCGGATCTGCTGAAAGGAATTGAGGAGTTGGAAGCTCGAGGATTTCCAGTCTTGGTCAAAGATGCCTCACTGGGCGGGCAATTCCCCGTCATGTGTGTGACCCTGATGAATCCTCGAACCGGGGGCGTATTTGCATCCTTTGGGGCCCACCCTCGCTTCGAGATTGCATTGGAACGAAGTCTTACCGAGCTGTTGCAGGGGCGTAGCTTTGAAGGGTTGAATGATGTACCACAGCCCAGCTTTGACACCCTAGCGGTCACGGAGCCAAACAACTTCATTGAGCATTTCATTGATTCAACCGGTGTGGTTTCATGGCGATTCTTTAGTTCACAATCCAAGGATTCATTCTGCGAGTGGGATTTCTCCGGAACGACGTCCGAAGAATGCGACTACTTATTTTCTCTATTAAAGACGCTGGGCAAAGAGGCGTATGTCGCGATATTTGATCACTTGGGATTCACCGCTTGCCGCATTTTGGTTCCTGGTTACTCGGAGGTCTACCCTGTAGAAGACTTGATTTGGGACAACACCAATAAAGCTTTGGTGTATCGTGAAGACATTTTAAATATTCACTCCTTAAGTGATGCGGCGCTTACGAACTTACTCGCCTCCTTGGAGGAAAGTCAGCTGGATAATTACACCTCGATTCGAAACCTGATTGGGATTGAGTTCGATGAAAACACCGCGTGGGGCCAGCTTACCATCCTCGAACTAAAGCTCTTAATTAATTTGGCTCTGGGTGAACTGGAGGAGGCCTTGGATGGGGTAAACGATTTCCTGCTCTACAATGACAACACGGTTGAGCGGGGCTTATTCTACCAAGCGGTACAGGCGGTGCTGGAGATCGCCCTAGATGATGATCTGGAGTTTGACCATTTCATCGCGAATCTGAATCGCATGTTTGGTAAAGAGGTCATGGAGCAAGTTGTCGGCTCGGTGAATAGTAAAATTAAATTCTTTGGACTCACGAAAACCAGCATGAATCTGGAAGGCTTGGATAAACATCTGCGCTTGATCGAGAGCTATAAAAAGCTCCATCACGCACGGGCACGCGCAGGACAAACGATGGCCGCTTCCCCCTGCGGATAGAAGATGACCTTAGCATGGGGGTCTGAATCCTGCGCCTTGTTCCGACAACGGTGCGGATTTAAATTTGCCTTGGGTTATGGCCTCCACTGGACCGGAGAGTACTGAAAGTACGGGTTTGGTTGATAACCCGGGTTGAATCGCGCTTTCAGCGCTACGATTTTTAGGCACCTTAAACCCAAAGCGTTGCCCTAGGCGCGCGGATTTTAATTCGCGTGTGTCGAAACGGGATGTATCCATTTCAGATGCCCGAAGGGGATCACGCTGCATAGGGGCCCGTATCAGAACTCAGAGTCCTTGGGACTCGGAAATCTGAAACGAGGATGCTGAAAGCATCAAACTTAAAAGCCCCAGGCTTCAGCCTGGGGTTTCGGAACGTGCAACCTATTGCGTGCTGAAAGTACGCCGGAAGGGTTGAACTCGGATACATTATTCCCATGTCCCAATCTCTTCATGCGAATTATGCCCACATCATTTTTCAACCAAAGGGAGGGAGCCAACGATCACCAAAGATATCGCGCCGCAGATGTATTCATATATGTCAGGAATCGTTCAAAATTTGGAGGCGGTTCCGATCCGAATTAACGGGATGCCTGATCATGTTCACTTGATTGTAAAGATGTCAAAAGCTTAGTCTGACGCTCAATTTATGAAGGAGTTAAGAGGGGGATCTTCTAACTGGATCAGTCAAGAAGGCCTCACTAAAGGTTGTTTAAATGGCAGGCGGGATACGGTTGATTTAGTGTACGTCCGAAAGATACGGATCTAGTGATCGCATCTATCGAAAATCAGGCCGAGCACCATCAGGTGACCTCATTTTAGGATGAGCAACCTATCAAAATTGAATATGATGAACCTTATCTCTGAGGCTAACGTAGATCGGTAGCTCAACGTTCCGGCGTACTTTCAGCACGCAACGGATGGTACATGCCAAACCCCAGGCTGAAGCCTGGGACTTTTATGTTCGATGTTTTCAGCATCCATAGTTCAACCCTTCCGGCTTACTTTCAGCCAAACCCCTGGCTGAAGCCCTGGGGCTTTTATGTTCGATGCTTCCAGCATCCATAGCTCAACTCTTCCGGCGTACTTTCAGTACCCAACGGATGGTACATGCCAAACCCTAGGCTGAAGCCTGGGGCTTTTATGTTCGATGCTTTCAGCATCCATAATTCAACCCTTCCGGCTTACTTTCAGCACCCAACGGATCGTACATGCCAAGCCCCAGGCTGAAGCCTGGGGCTTTTATGTTCGATGCTTTCAGCATCTATAGTTCAACCCTTCCGGCTTACTTTCAACACGCGACGGATGGTACATGCCAAACCCCAGGCTGAAGCTCTGGGGCTTTTAAGTTCGATGCTTTCAGCATCCATAGCTCAACTCTTCCGGCGTACTTTCAGCACGCAACGGATGATACATGCCAAACCCCAGGCTGAAGCCTGGGGCTTTTAAGTTCGATGCTTTCAGCATCCATCGCTCAACCCTTCCGGCGTACTTTCAGCACCCAACGGATTGCACATTCCAAACCCCAAGGCTGAAGCCTGGGGCTTTTATGTTCGATGCTTTAAGCATCCATAGCTCAACCCACGAAAGATCTTTGCTCGAATCATCGTGACCTAAGGAGTCCGATGAGAATCCGTAGCGATCCTAAAAAACTTTTTTAAAAAAGCGCTTTAGCTTGCCGCCGACTTTCTTCGGGGCGTCGCCAGCTTGATCAAGAAGGCGATCCGCTTCGCGAGCGATTTTCTGGGGCGTCTTATGATTCATCGGATTGGCATCCTTTTTGATTTCATCGACGAGGCGGTCGCCAAACTTTTCGAAAATGCGACGGATTCGCTTAAGCTCTGGGGTAACCCCCTGCCCCACGAGCCCTTTGCAAATTAATGCATCGATGTCGTTCGAGGCATCCGCGAGGAGGCCGTTGAGGCTGCGCGTGAGCACCCCCCGCATACTGAGTTTAACCGCGCCCTTGTTGGCAGTTGCCTGTGAAAGGGTTGCGAGAATCGAGATCGGCTTGGTTCGGTTGCCGGCCGCATTGTAGCCCGAATCAAGTGGGAAGCGGACATTGATGACTCCGGTTGCTTGTCCGTGGGCGTTGTCTTTGATTCCGCCGCCGATGAGGGTTTCATAGCGGAAATAGAGGTCGGCTGTGACATGAAAAGGAACCGTAATGCGTAGCTCGCTGTTGGTGTAGACCATGGTTAGCGGAGGCAAGGTCGTTTTGACTCGGGCTTTTTCGTGTTTGGTTGCGACACCTAAATCGAGCTTCAGTTCATCATCGACGATGCGACGCTCGGGAAATTTCACCTTCACCAAGCCATTGATCATGGAGGCGAAGGCAGGCGCCATACCTGGGTCGGCATCGAGAAACTGCTTGAGTTCGAGTTGCGAAAGCGGTGGACCGTCCGGCGCGATAGCATCGCGAGAAGGCTCTTCGGCGTGCAGCGGTGCGCTGACGAAAAGACAAAGACAGGCGAACAAGCCAAAAATCAAACACCCCGTGAGTGCGAGGTGCTTTGGAACCGAATTGGAAGGGTTCATTTCTAACTGGAACGAGCGACAGGCTCTACTTGGTTGAGGCGACGACGTAGGCTCGACGCATGCGTGCGATATTTTCGATGCCAATTTCTTTGGGGCAAACCGCTTCGCATTCACCGTGGTTGCTGCAATCTCCAAAACCTTCTTGATCCATTTGATCGACCATCTGCAAGACACGGCGAGTGCCCTCCGGATTCCCTTGTGGCAAAAATTCGTACTGCGAAATTTTTGCTCCGGTGAAGAGAGAGGCGCTAGCATTTGGACAGGCGGCAACGCAGGCGCCGCATCCGATGCAGGTAGCTGATTCGAAAGCGCGGGTTGCATCTTCGAAGGGAACCGGGGTGAGGTTCGCCTCCGGCGCGTTACCAGTGTTAACTGAAACGTAGCCGCCACGCCCGATAATGCGATCGAACGCGTCGCGGCTGACCACGAGATCTTTAATCAACGGGAAGGCACCGGCGCGGAAAGGTTCGATGGTGATGGTGGCACCGTCTTGCCAAAGGCGCATGCGCAAACCGCAGGTGGTGATCCCGGAACCGGGGCCGTGTGGGATGCCGTCAATAACGAGTCCACACGCACCGCAAATGCCTTCACGGCAATCGCTTTCGAAGGCAACAGGGTCGCCACCTTCAAGAATGAGATTTTCGTTTAGGGTATCGAGCATTTCTAAAAAAGATTGCTCGGGCAAAATGTTGTCGACGGTGTAATCGACCAAAGCACCGTTACCGGAACCTTGAGCCTGACGCCAAATACGTAAGTTGAATTTCATGATAATCCCTTCTTGGTCTATTTGTAGCTCCGCTGAACCAGCTCGACACTTTCAAATTCGAGCGCTTCTTTGTGAAGTTTGGAGGGTTTGTCTTCCTGATATTCCCAGGCCGATACGTGGCAGAAGTTTTCGTCGTCGCGTTTCGCTTCGCCATCGACTTCGTGTTCGATCCGGAAGTGTCCGCCAGCGGATTCTTCACGGGTGAGTGCGTCCTGCGCCATGAGTTCTCCGAGCTCGAGGTAGTCTTCTACGCGGCCTGCGATTTCCAACTGTTTGTTGTATTCGTCTGGCCCGCCTGGAATTTTGAGATCGGCGTAAAATTGTTTCCGAAGTTCAGGAATATCTTTGAGAGTTTGCTTCAGCCCCTCCGATCCTCGCGCCATGCCAACCGTTTCCCACATGATGTTTCCGAGCTCCTGATGGAAATCGGTTGCGGTACGGGTACCCCCGATATCGAGGAGACGGTTCATGCGACCACGGATTTCTTGTTCCGCGAGATCAAACTCAGCCATCTCCGTATCGACGGGAGCGAAGGTCTGCGAGGAGAGGTAATCGCCGATAGTATGTGGAATGACAAAGTAGCCATCCGCGAGTCCTTGCATGAGTGCGCTGGCACCCAAGCGGTTGGCTCCGTGATCGGAGAAGTTGGCTTCGCCCAAGGAAAAGAGCCCTGGGATATTGGTCATCAAGTTGTAATCGACCCAGAGTCCGCCCATGGTGTAATGCGGGGCAGGGAAAATTTTCATCGGCACTTTGTAGGGGTTTTCGCCGGTGATTTCTTCGTAGATGTCGAAGAGATTACCGTAGCGGGCCCGAATCGTATCTTCGCCATGACGCTCGATGGCACTGGCGAAATCGAGATAGACCGCATTGGTTTTCTCCATCACCGAATGCCCTTCGTCGCAACGGGTTTTAGCGGCACGGGACGCGATGTCACGTGGCACCATGTTACCGAAGGCGGGGTATTGGCGTTCGAGATAATAGTCGCGTTCGCTCTCTGGAATGTCGTTTGGCGGACGGAAGTCGCCTTTTTTCGCGGGCACCCATACGCGTCCATCGTTTCGGAGGGACTCGCTCATTAATGTGAGCTTGCTCTGCCCTTCAGCCATACGAGGAATGCACGTTGGGTGAATTTGAGTGTAGCACGGATTAGCGAAGAGCGCGCCACGACGGTGGCAGCGCCAAGCTGCGGTCGCGTTGCAGTTGATCGCGTTGGTCGAGAGGTAAAAGACGGTCGAGTATCCGCCGGTGCAAAGCACCACCGCATCGGCTTCGTGCCGCTCGAGGGCGCCGGTGACCAAGTTACGGACAACAATGCCTCGGGCCTGACCGTTGTGCAAAACGAGGTCGAGCATTTCGCGACGGGGAAAGAGTTCCACCGCGCCCTTGTCGACTTGGCGCATGAGCGCACCGAAGGCACCGTAAAGAAGCTGCTGACCGGTTTGGCCACGCGCGTAAAAGGTCCGAGAGACTTGTACACCACCGAAGGTTCGGTTGGCGAGGAGGCCACTGTATTCGCGAGCGAAAGGAACCCCTTGGGCCACGCATTGGTCGATAATATTGGTGCTCACCTGCGCGAGGCGTTGCACGTTTGCTTCGCGGGAACGGAAGTCGCCGCCTTTGATCGTATCCTTGAACAAGCGCCAGATGCTGTCGCCATCGTTCTGATAATTTTTTGCCGCGTTGATCCCGCCTTGAGCTGCGACCGAGTGAGCCCGACGCGGGGAATCTTGGATGCAAAAGCTTTTTACTCCGTAGCCCATTTCCGCGAGGGAAGCGGCGGCGGAAGCACCGGCGAGGCCGGTACCGACCACGATCACATTGAACTTACGGCGGTTTGCCGGCGCAATCAGTCCGAGATGCTGTTTATGCATATCCCACTTTTGATCCAAGGGACCGGCGGGGATTTTGGAATCGAGGACGATCCCGTCAGAGCCAGCAGCTTTCGTCATGGCCTCCTTGCTGGCGGGATGATTCGTGGGCGCGTTTTCACCAGCCGCGGGATCTATATTATCCGTGGCTTTGAGGGTGGATGATGCAGCGGCCTTGGTGGTCGCCGTTTCAGAAGTAGGTTTCGATGCAGGCATAGTTAGTTCCCGAGGCCTTTGATGAAGAAAAAGATGGGGAGGATGATAAATCCTACCGCGAGGAGGATGCCAAAGATCATTCCTCCGAGATGCATGGGACGGATCCAATCCGGACGGGAGACCCCGAGTGATTGGAAAGCGCTCCAGACGCCGTGCTTGAGATGCAGGCCAAGGATGACCATGCAAATCACGTAAAAAGCGGTAAAGAAAAAGCCTTCGAAGCTTTCGACCACCAAGGTGTAGAGGTCGCGGACATCTTTTCCGTTGAGGTCATAGATGTAGCCGTCGCTCATATCGCCGCCAAATTTGAATTGGATGAGGTGGACGATGGTGAAAACGAGAAGGGTGAGCCCGCTAACAATCATGCTCCGAGATGCGAGGCTTTTCTTGCTCTTGCCACCTGCATTCCCGCTCACCGCGTAACCGACGGGGCGAGACTTCTTTTTGCCAAGCCAGATGCGGATACCCGTGACAGCATGAAAGACAAAGAAAAGCAGCAGAATGAGCTCGGCCAAATACAAGATTGGCCCGAGGCTGTGGAGCTTATAGGCATAGGCGTTAAACGCGCCGGGGCCAAAGAAAAGGGCAAGATTACCAAGCAGGTGGGCAATCAGAAAGCCTACCAAGGCAAGTCCGGTGACTCCCGTGATTAGCTTCTTTCCAATGGAAGACTGGGTCAAATTTTTGATGCTCATCAGTTTATGATCGTTTTTGCAGTCTATGGCTTACAGGGCATGTAAATTCAATCGGAATCTCAAATGAGGCGGGAGGCGAATGATAGACCATTCGTTATACAGATTGGCGCAAAAAGGCCCCTTGGGAAGGATGGTGTCATGCCTGAGACCATCGCTACGCTCTGCAAGCCTTTCAGGCTTGGCTAAGCCCATACGCTTTTGTGCTTCCTTCGGGGGGATAGGCATTCTACTAAGCAACCCTATGGCCATTCAGCAAGATCCTCCAGACGTACAGCGCACCAAGGAAGCCTTGGCGCTTATTCCTCCCGAATGCTACGAGAACCCAACCGCCAAAGGGATTCTTTACGCCCTGCGTGATCTCTTCTTTTACGGACTCGGGATTACGGGGCTACTCCTCACGGACCACCCTGCCCTGCTTATCCTCCTCTGGATTTACACTGGAATCTTGCTCGGGAGTTGTTTTGTCATCGCTCATGATGCCGCGCATGGATCGCTCTTTCGTTCTCGCCGGCTGAACCGGTGGGTTGGGCAAGGGATGATGCTCCCGGGGTTCCATGTTTTCAACGGCTGGGTCTATGGTCACAATCAAGTGCATCACGCGTACACCTGCAACGAAGATAAAGACTTTGTCTGGCATCCCACCACCGCAGAAGAGTACCGTGGATTTTCCGCCTTTGGTCGTTTCATGCACCGCATTTATTGGTCGGCCCTCGGCACCGGGATTTATTACTTGATCGAAATCTGGTGGAAAAAAATGATCCTCCAAACGAAATTTCCTCATTCACGTACCGCGGCTAAAGTCGCCAAAGACCGAGCCATCGTTTATACCTTTATGGTACTTTCTGCGCTCGCGATTATCGGGGGTACGTATCTCGTGAGCGGTTCCCTTGGCTATGGGTTTTGGGTTTGGTTCAAGGTTCTTATCGTCCCGTTTTTCGTCTTTGCCTATGTCATGGCCATCACCATTCACTTGCATCACATTCATCCCGATATCCCGTGGTACCATGGCGAGGAATGGGAGTACCTCACGGGGGTACTCAGCTCCGCGGTGGTCAAGCTTCCGGCGTGTATGAATTTTTTCGCACACAACATCTTCGTGCACACGCCGCACCACCTTGATGCGGGCATCCCCTTCTATAATCTCCCCAAGGCCGCCGCCGCTTTGCGCGGGACCTATGGCGGTCAGTATCGCGAAGTGCCCCTCAAGGTCATGGATTATTTCCGAAATACTAGCGCCTGTAAAATCTACGATTTCGATGCACAGCGCTGGATGACCTATGCGGAAGTTTCTTTAGCTAAACCTCCCAGCAAGAGGTAAAGCGGGACAAGTCGGTTTCCGAATCTCGTCGGACTTATCCGACGGATAATATGGGTTAGGCGATAGCCGGGCATATTCGCCGGTGCGGGTGAGGCGGGTCGTGTTGCAGTGGCGTAGGCCTCAGCCCTTCGAGGTGGAAAGGGAAATGCCGTGACATTCATTGCAACTTATCCAATAATTGGGAATGAGGAAAAAAGGATGTGTACGGTGTAGCCGAGCATTTTCAAGTAAGGCTGATGAGGAGGTCTGTCCGGCCTGTGCGGAGCCTTCCGTGGATGCAGGCGTTTCAGTCGATGTTGATTCGGCTCGCTCAATTGAGCTTGTCCCCCCTGCGGATAAAAATGCTTCGGGGGTCAACCTGTCGGAAGCCCCGCTGGATTCCCCATTGGAAGCCCCATTGAATGCCCCATTAGAAGCCACGTTAGAAGCCCCGTTGGATCCGGGCGAAATCACCAGCGACGATACAGGGATTCAGGACCTGACCGCGTCCAAATTTTCGCCTGGGACCAAAACAATCTCCTCCCTGATTCACGAACGTGATCTCGTGGCAGGGATCCAACTTGACGCGGAATTGGTCGAGTCGATCGATACCCGCGATAAGGCGAAGTATCGCGTGGGAGAGCAAATCGCGCGGGGCGGCATGGGAGCGATTCTTGACGCCAAAGATGTAAACTTGAGACGCCGTATTGCCATGAAGGTGATGCATGATCCGGACCAAGTGTCCGATCGGCAGTTGGCTCGCTTTATCGAAGAAGCTCAGGTCACGGGTCAGCTCCAGCATCCCAGTATTGTTCCCGTCTACGAGCTAGGTGTCGATGCGGACAACCGCCCCTTCTATACCATGAAGCTTCTGAAAGGTCGCAGCCTAGAGGAGATTCTCGACGCGATCGAAAACGGTGACGAGGAGGTCCGGGAAACTTGGACCCTTCCGGCGCTCTTGAACGCCTTCAGTAAAATTTGCGAAGCCATCAGCTACGCACACAGCAAGGATGTGATTCACCGCGACCTCAAGCCCGAGAACGTGATGATCGGGCAGTTCGGTGAAGTGCAGGTACTCGACTGGGGACTTGCGAAAGTTCTTACCGCGGAAGCGGAGGCTCCTGTTGAGGTGCTCGATGCGGAACCGATGGTATCCGGAATCATCGAATCCGTTCGCTCCGGGGATTCCAGTGGTCGTTTCCAAAGTATGGACGGCAGCGTGGCCGGGACCCCGACGTATATGGCCCCGGAGCAAGCCGAAGGATTGGTGGACCAGATCGACGCGCGCACCGATGTGTACGGCCTCGGCGGGATTTTGTACGCAATCCTAACCTTCCGATCGCCGGTAACCGCGCCGAACCTCCAGCTTGTTCTTGCGAAGGTACGAGCCGGCGCAATTGTGGCTCCGGATCAACTGGAAGGATTCGAGCCACCGCATTTACCCGGCCAACGGGTCCCCGCCAGTCTCAACGCGATCACCATGAAAGCCTTGGCCCTACGGCCGGAGGACCGATACGATGACGTGGCGAGTCTCTTGGCAGATGTGCAAAGTTTTCAGTCCGGCTTCGCCACCCACGCAGAGGAGGCCGGGCGCTTAAAGCGTGTCGGCCTGTTCCTGAAGCGAAATAAACTGGCCGCGGTATTTAGTACTTTGTTGCTCGCTGCTATCTTGGCGGGGAGCGTCATGAGTTTGCTGCAACGGAACCAAGCGGTTGCGGCGCTAGGGTTAGCCAAGCAGGAGGAGACCAAGCGCCTCGATAGCGAAAAGAGCTCCGCCACCTCCATCTTGAAAGCGGCGCGGACCATGATCGGAGACGGCGATTACGACAGCGCCGCGAAGGCGTTGGACCGAGTCAAGATCTACGATCCTTCGCTCGCCTGCGCCTACGATCAGGCCCTGCTGGCCACTCGGTTGGGGGCGTTGACCAATGGGGCTGCACGGAGCGAATCCTACGAGCAAGCCAAGGCGTTTCTCCGCTCGGAGCCCGATCTCGCTGGGGATGAATCTGCCAAATCACTTGAAGACCTATTAACCATGGGACTTGAGCAACCACAGATTGAGTTTCCCGCCAAAACCTTTGCTCGACTGACGGATGGAGCAGGCTTCCGCCTACTCGCCACCGAGTTCGAGCAGGATGCTGAAGCACAACTTTCGCGGTACCGTACGATGATCGAAGAGGCGTGGCCCGGGCAAGGAGCCGGCTTGACCCGGACCCCAGCCGGCAAGCTGGAGTTTACTCAAGTATCCGACAAACCACATCTCGGTAACTTGGAGGTGTTCAAAGGCATGCCATTGACGCGTTTGGTCATCGTGCACCCGCATTTTGCCAGCTTTGAGCCGCTGACCGGTATGCCGCTGGAGTCGATTATCATAGGCCATCGAGGTAAAGTGGGAGCGGAGCTAATTCAAACCTTTCGCGGCCTGGAGGATTCACCGATTCGCTCGGCGCAGTTCTCTAGCTTCAATCATTTAAAAACGACCGCTGCGCTCTCTCACTTACAGCAGGTTAAGAGCTTGGAGCTTTTTAACAGCAGGTTGCCGGATCTTCCTGACTTGAGCGCCTGCCGTCAGCTTGACGATTTCCACCTTCACTACTGCGGGTTTCAAAATGGCAAGCCTCGTGAGTTTTCCAGCCTTCCGATGCATGCGCGTAGCTTACGCTTTCCAGCTTCAGGCATTGTGATCAGTGATCCCGAAGATGCTTCACTCTTCACAGGCACGCATTTTATGCCGTTCCAAACTCCTCTTGCGGATCTGAAACTGCTTTCCCGGATGCCGAATCTGGAATTTGTCGGAGCATACGGAAATCCCTTGGCCCTGCCTGGCTTGCTCGACGAACCGGTTCGGATGACCTTGTCCGGAAGGAATCAGCAGGCGTTGGCCATGGTGGATGAGCTTGAGGCATCGTTGCCAGAAAAACGATGGACTCTCGATGTTCACAAACTTTTTTTGCTCTATCGGGCGCTTCTAGTTGGTGATCGCGAGTCAGTTAGCGGCCATATCCCTTTCTTGAAATCCTTCGCCGGAAATGAGTATTTCCTGCTCCCCAGCAGGCTCACTCAGGGCGATTCCATGCAGCTTGCGGAACAGCTCGGCGGACGTCTTGTGGTCATTGAATCTAGGGAAGAGTTGGGTTTCCTAAGGCGGAACTTTGGGTCTGCGGATTATTGGTTAGGTGCGTCACCAAACTGGAATACCACCTCGTTCGAGTGGATAAACGGAGCCCATTGGGATGAAAATTTATTCCCTAACTTGGAGCTAAAACCGAGGGCAAAGCCGTATATGCAGTATGCTGGACCAACCTGTACTTTCGAGGCCACCGCGAAATACTACACCTTGATCGAATGGGAGGGCGATGCATCCAAGCGGGTCGAACCCACTAACCGATCCCCTGATGAATTGACCCATTTAATTGAGCGCTATCTTCCGATCGATCCGGAACCCCATCTCGGGAACACGAACCTCACTTCGGTGAACATTTCCAATCCCCAGGGGGTGCAAGCTATGATCTACCGGTATCTGAATCCCAGCATTGATCCCGAAGTCTCCCTTGGCGTGCTGAAGGAAAAGATTACCGCTCCGGGATTTGCCCCTCTGGCCCAAGAACTCGAATTTCTCATTCGCGCCTCCAAAGGCGAAGTGAATTTCGATCTCCTCGAAGGTCCGTCTATTGCGATCCCCAGATATGACGGCAAGGCCTACTTTTATTCTACTAGCATGAAGTCTTGGCCCGCAGCCCAGCAGGAAGCAGAATGGCTTGGAGGGCATTTGGCCACGTTAACCTCCAAAGCAGAAAACGATTTCGTCGTTTCTTTCCTGCCCAAAATCCGAGGCTACCATGAGATCATTTGGCTAGGAGGATCCCGTAAAACCCCAGATGGCAGCTGGGGCTGGTCCACGGACGAAGCATTCAGCTTTGCGAATTGGAATTCTGAAAGCCCTAAGATGGGATCCCATGCAAAAAGCTTGGGACTCTACGGCGGTGGACAATGGCAAAATCTTAACCCAGTTCAAGATCAACCATCCCTCATCGAGTGGACTCCCGGAGAGCCGATACACCTTACGGAAAAGACGATTTCCCCTGTACAAGCTCTGCAACATGCATTGATCCAAGACAGAAAAACGCGAGATGCCCAGCTGGATCTCTTGAAACGGCATGCGGATAGCACGATACAAAAGGAGGTCGGTCACATTCAACGGCTTCTCGATTCAGGGAAACCTCCCTCTTCCTTGGAAAGCAGCTCGCTACACTGGGAAGAACGCGAAGGGACTACCTACCTCTATTGGCCCGAAAATCTATCAAGACCTAAGGCTCAACACCTGGCCAAAACGTTTGGCGCCCAGTTGCTTCAACTTGAAACTGAAAAGGAATGGTCCTGGGTGACCGACACGTTTATCAGGCCGTACAAAGAGGCGACAATTCACATCGATGGAACGGTCGAAAACGGAGTGGCGCGGTACTCAGACGGCCGACCATTCTCATTTGCACCTTGGGGGAATGAAGAGCCCAATGACTCGGGACCTTTGGCGGTGCTTATTGGATCCGTTCATGCCTCCGAGGATCTTAACCCCGGCGATCTCGACGATTGTTATGAATGGCTTATGTGTCCCGCGATCCTTGAATGGCCTAGATGAATCCTACTTTTGACCAACGGTATCTTCATCCACCCAGAGCGTAGATGAAAATGTTTAAGTAGCATTGCCCTCTGCTCTCAAACCACGGAATCAAGATCCAAGTTCAATCCCTCATCTCTCCCAATTTCGTTGCCGCGTCTCCACGCGTGAAATCGCCTTCACAAATCGCCACATCGCTATGGAGGTAGGTAGCCGCTGCGGCGGAGTCTTTGACCTTCAAGGCGGATCGGGGCATCATCTCGGCTTCGAACTCCCGTAGCGATTTTTGTACCGAGCCTGCTTCGGGGCACCCTTCCCCATAGATAGACCGAGCCAAAGAAAGAGCGTCTAAAAAGGCCTGGTTGGCCCCCTGCCCTTTGAAGGGGCTCATGGGGTGTGCAGCATCCCCCAGAAGTGTCACCCGAGAGCTCGCTGGCAGCCACGCGGCCTGGAGGAGTTCTCGGTCGTAGGCGGGATAGCCGGTAATTTCTGACAAGGGGGTCTTGGCTATAATTTCCGTCACCGGTGCATGCCATGACGCACATCGACAAAGGGCTTCCTTTTTGAGCGCTTCCGCCCCAGAACGGTTGAGCCCTTTTGCCTCTTCTTCTGGCAATGGAAAGCTGAGCTGCCACATGATCTCCGTCGCCGAAAATGGCATCATGTAGATGCGCTCATTGCCGTTGGATGTTTGGAAAATCGTTTTGCCATCGACGAGTGGAGAGGGGTCTAGCATGTCCACCGGACAGATGCCCAAAATGACGATGCAATCCAAATACCGAAGCGGCGACAGCGCGTCGCCAATCAGCTGCTTTCGTACCGCAGAGCGAATGCCGTCGGCCGCAACCACAATATCTGCTTGCACCTTCACGTGATCCGCTCCTACCTCAAAGTTGAGATCGACCTTTCCCTCACCCTCATGCTTCTCCCCTTCATCATAGTCAATTAAGCGATGGTTCCACGTCACCTGTTCATGACCTCCGAGGGCTCGAAGCAGTCCCAACCGTAAGGCCTGGCGGGCAACATGCATGTTTCGTCGGCGGGGAGCGGACCTCACAGACGGCCGTCCCATTTTCCGTAATCCCCATTCCCCAAGGATGGTACCGTCGGCAAGGTGCACCACATGCTTCGTCGAGGTCAAGGCGCCGGGCAGACTAGAGATGCCAAGACATTTCAGGGCGTTACTCGCCTGCTGCAAGGTCAGGCCATAGCCTTGTGACCGCTGATCGAAATCTTCATCGCGTTCGAAAATCGTAAAGGGAATGCCACGGTGACGACAAGCGACCGCCAGGGCCAATCCTCCGATCCCCCCACCAATGATAGCCACGCTCGGGTATCGTGGATCCGGGGCCGTGGGGATCTCCGATTCTTCCAAACCTGAGCCCTGACAATCTGGACAATGTTCGATGTGGGGCACGGGTGGCTTTGGAGGAGGGTCGCCGGGCTGCGCATCGCGTACCGCCCGTTGGTAGCGACGCAGAATTCGTGGAGAAGGAACACGAGACCATTTCCCTCCACCGTGGCAAGCAGAGCAAACCCTCCAGTTCCGTAGACTAGAGTCTTCCTCAGCCAGTGGAAGTTCGATGAACTGTCTGTTGTCGTCGATGGTCATTTCATCCTAAGCAATTGCATGACCTCTACAGACTGGATGTATGTTTTCAAACCTTCTATCCCTCCCCAATTTCACAAGCCGCCTACGCATCCTATTCAACCTGTCTCATTTGGTTTTTGATCCGTCCTACATGTTCGCTTCAGAGGAGTGCTTTGCGGTTAGATCTCCGGAAGATCCTGTTAATCCTGTCTGATTTTATCGTAAGGCCTTTTTTGACAGAATCAACAGGGTTCAAACCTGCCACGTTTACTTCCGGCCAAAAGCTTCGCTTCGCACCAGCGCGTGAATGAAGCTGCTAATTGAGAAGTCACGATCTCCTGCCCTGGCGAGAATCTCATTGGCCAGATCCTCATCGGTAAATCCGAAGGGACGCCCGAGGCCGTAGCCGATGAGGTGTTCGCTGAAGCCTTTTGCGAAATCGGCCTCGCGCTTGGCGATGAGATCGCGCAGTTCGAAGTAGTCGGCGAATTCGGGACCGTTGTGAAATTTACCAGAGGTGTCGATTGGCGAAGGATTCCTGCTTAAGGTAGGTTTCCCCTTTTTGTTCATTGCGCAGTGTCGTTCCTCGATGCGCCATTTGCCGGCGGCATCATATTTCTCCAGACCGAATCCGATGGGGTCGATCTTGCGATGACAGCTGGCGCACTGAGCTTTCTCCATATGTGCCGCGAGTTTTTAGCGGGTGCTCAAGGGCTTGTCGGCCAGACGCGAGAGCTGGGGGACGTTCGCCGGTGCGGGCGGAGGCGGATCGTGCAACAGGTGACGCAGAACCCAAGCCCCGCGTTCGACCGGGCTGCTTTCAATCCCATCGCTCCCCATGGCGTGGATCGCCGCCATGCCGAGCAGGCCGCCCCGCGGTGAATCCTCAGGCAGGCTCACTTTGCGGAAGCTATCCCCGGTCACGCCCGGGATGTCGTAATAAGTGCCGAGCAAACCGTTGATGAAAACATAGTCACTCTTGAGCAGCTTGCCGATCCGGCCACTCTCTTGGCCGTCTTCCCGATCACGTAACAGGTGGGCGAAAGAATGATAGACCTCATGGCGGGCGGCGGCCCGAGTGCTCTCGTCGAACTCGCGATGTAACTTGGTATCGAATTGGAAGAAGTCGAGGCGCTCCATATCGAGCCACTGAGTACCCTGTGAGAGTGCGTCGGTGCTTGTCCGGCAGTTTGCCGATACAGCTAGCCAGATGACGTTCGATGGCCAGCTGTGAATCCAAGGTTTGCTTCCGCTCCATCTCTTGCTCCAACGCGGTCACCGCTTCTCGCGAGAGCTGCGCCCGACGCCGCTGACGCGCCAGAAATCGCCGCGTCTCAATCCGGGAAAAGCCCATGGCCCAATTGATAAAGGGCCGCTTCGGATCATAGGCCTCGAACTGTCGCCACAGCGCCACCGCGGTTTCCTGAACGACCTCTTGCGCGTCGGCGCGGTTTGGAACCACCACCAGGATCGAACGCATCATCACCGGCTCGTTCTCGAGAAGAAGGCGGGTAAAGCGTTCGTGATTGTCGGTTTCGTTGGTCGGCGGCATGTGAATAAAGCTTCGTTTATAACAGGTCCACGAAACCAGAGGAAATTGGACAAAAAAATGCCTTCTTTTTTTTGCGGAGGCCAGTGGCTCTCAAGAGCTTTTTTGGTAAATCTTCTTAATATCGCCCGTTTGCGTGCAGTGAAAACGAATGCGTGGCGGAAAATTGTGACCCGCGCCTGCCTCGACCCAAACTCTATCGTGGGAACCCTATGTACTGGTACATGTTCCTCCATTGAGGCTCTCGCATCGTTTCTTAGGAGAATCGGGGTGTGCGAAGAGCGGGGAAGTGGTGTAGATAAGGTAGTTTTCCAAACAGAGTTTTGCCAGCTACCTGCTCCTAGCTTTGAGACGCCCGAAGGCTCCACACGTGCAGTCTTGTTTGCCCATAAACAGCTAGGAGTCTGTCGGACTTAGGCTTTCGAGCGAGGGTTTCTCAGTTTGAGACCAGACGGTTTGGACGATTCGTGAGAATAGTTGAGGCTATTTGATCGATTCGTCCGGATCGTATGGGCCAAAGTGAGGAATTCGCAGCCGAATCTGCTAAGTCCGACAGGCTCCTAGACGAAATGGATAAGAAGGAAAAGGTACGGGCGTGTTACCTGCATTCAGCCTTGCGTCACGTCCAGCGCGATCCAATGACGAACTCAAGTCTTCGCAAGCGGTTTGGCATAACCGATGGAAACATGCCGATTGCAACTCGTATAATCAAGGACGCGCTGGGGGCAAAATTGATCAAACCGTTTGAAGAGAATCAGAGTCGCAAATATGCGAAATACCTACCTTTTTGGGCCTGATCTTATTTGACGGTTATTTGATAGTAAGCCTTTTTGCGGCCCTAGAACCTGCAAAATGGGGGATTTTAGCAGATTTCTTATTTGACGGTTATTTGATGGGCGGAGGTTTTCACAGGGCTTTAGCTTCTTTAAAACTTCCAAAAATCGACAGTTTGACAAAAAGTAGGGACAAAAAATGGGGTCAGAGTGAAAAAAATGGGGTGAAAAAAATGGGGTCAGAGTAATTCCAGCGACGGTTGATATGAAAAATTTCCTCCGTCCCCAAATGTTTTGCCTTAAAACCATTTTTTGGGGTCAAAAAAGCGTTCTAAGGGGTGTTTTAAGGTCATTATTTCGCGTAAACTATTCGTAGTCAGGAGTTTATCTAGGTCCGACCCCTTTCATTCATTCCCTACCCCTTTCATTCGGCGATCCGACCCCTTTCATTCGGCGGGGATAACCCGACCTCAAACGAAGGCGCCCTACCTCCATTGAAGGTAGTATTCATAATTGATTTTAACGAAAAAGATGTGGGCTAGATCCCGCGCATTAAATGCAGATTCTTCTTAAGAATATGGAAATGATCGCTGCTACCCATTGACTGGAGTGTCTGGGTGGTGGGGTAATCCTCCTAGCCGCAGATACGAAAGTCGAATTGAATGTTCATGCTGTGGGAAATGAATCTTATTGATCTGCTTCGGATTCAAGTATCCAAAGGCTTTATTCCCACTTATCCAGACCAAGGCGACAAAGGTGTTCCCATCGATGCCTCAAAAAAATGGGGTCAGAGTAACTCCAGCGTTGGTGGATATGAAAAATTTCCTCCGACCCAAAATGTTTTCTATGGCTCCCGGTTACTCCCGATCTCTGTCCGTAGGAAACTCGTTTTCTATATCGAGTTCCGTCCGAAGGCGGCGTAACTCATCCTCCAGTTCCTCTGTTTTTACTGACAGACCGGAAGGTTCGATATACCAAGGAAACTCTTTTAGGGATTGTTGATTAAAAGGCGCAACACACGGTGCCTCACCTCGATCTTCTTGTATGAGATCGATTTCCCCCACGATTTTGACAATGGAGTCGATATAGTGCCCGGCAGTGACTTCATGCCGTTTCCGCTCCAACTGCCCATCCAATCGATCCAGGTCGCTGAGTGCGGAGTTTATTTCGGTGTGAGAGTCAAGCAAGGGATTTGCGCTTTCCCTTACACCGCTAGAGAGAATACTTAAATCATTGATGTCATTAAGTGAGCCAATGGATTGGTATTTTGCGACCAAAGGGATCCACTGAGTCTGCCACCGCATAAAACTTATCTTGTCGAGGTGGGTCTTGTCGTCTGCTAGTGACCTCGTGATCGTTTCGGCAGCCATGCTCAGTGTTTTCTCTAACTTTGACTGAATTTCAGGACTGAGATAATCCTCTTTCCGAATCGATAGTTGTTGTTCTCTAATTTCCGCCAGCTTACTCTCAGTACCTTTGATCCGAAGATAGACTTCGTTCTCGTCCCAATTCCAACAATTGTTGGGTTCAACCGTTTTGATGCGGGAGGCTACTGCTTTTAGGGTCGCGATCCCTCGTCTAATCGCTGATTTAAATATGAGTAGCTGGCTTGCTCCTACCAAAAGTAAAATGGTTAGACCGATTTTTGTTAACACACTACCTGACCGTGCGTCCTGATTTATTAATCCAAGTATATAAATTGATAGCCCAAGGATTGCAGAGGACGAAAGAATCCCTTTGGAGTACCTCTTTAGCACTCCAATTCCGACACGTGACCAAGTCTTTCTGGAAGCTTTCTTATTCCGTCCACAATTGAGGCAACGCTTGATCTTTGCATCTGCAAAGATGCCGCATTTACAGCGCCAGTAACCTCCAGTGTTGTCAGGAATTCTCATCTTCAAACATGGTAACTTCTAACAATGCGCTTGTCATTCTTTAAAGTGGACTCAGCATTTGTGGCGAAGCGCAGCATTTCTAAAATTATTATAATTTGCTCACTAAAAAACAGTAAACATTTGGGGACGGAGTAAATTTTTCTGTAAGATAGCGATTGAATCAGGATAGGAGCGGATCCTTCAAAATAGGTCGAGAAGCACGATTAATGAAGAAGCTCAAGTTTCACCAGAAACATTTCAAGAATGGATGCACTGATAAAGTAGGGGTCATTTTTAAGCATCGCAATCCCGGCCTTCTTTGCGAGTGGGGTTGAAAGGACGTTCGCTTCACATCCGATCAGCATGACTTCCAAGCTCCAGATCGGTTATAGGCCCTGATGCAAAAGCTCCCTCCTCAGCGGCTTATCATTGGTGAGGCATGGCCAATTTTTATTGGAAGCGATGGCAAGGCAGAGGCTATCTATTTCGGAGAGCGCGCCCGCGGGGCTTCTCGCTTCGAGGTATTCTTCGAACTCAGGGATGTAGACATGAAGGCCGAGTTCTTCAGCGTCTTCCCGACTGACGCTTTCTAGTACTTTTTGCAGAAGATCAATCGGCACTTGGATCGAGTACATTCGACTCGCTAAGATTTTTAAGACCTCGGGGGCGACCTTGATAAAATCAATCAACCCATTCGCATCTGCAATCAGGTAAGTTTCGTTTTCTGAATGTTCATCAACTTCTTCGGAGCCTTCCACCGATTAGTATTCTCCGGTTTGTTCCAGAGCCCAGCCTTCTTTTCTGAGTTTCATCTTTTCGACAGAACAACCCAAAATTTCTGCCGCACGGCTGGTGGTAATCAGCTCTCGGAGCAATGCGTCGCGAACCAATTTATCCTGCCGATCATCCCAAAAATCATAATCATCTAGAGGGTGGACCTCTAGTGCTCGTTGCCAAGCTTTGGAGAACATCGCTTCAGGCTGAGGTTCAGGCTCCTCTTTGCGAGTAATCTTCTTTTCCTGCCTTTCTTGCAGGAGCTTATTGAAATGAGGCCAAATGGTTTTTCGTGCCAAGCCAAGCTCAACCAGTCGGTAAATCACCGATTGGTAGCTCACCAAAAAGTGGCGCTTCATTTTCATCACTCGATCATAAAGAAGTAAACCAGACATATCGTCCCATTTTGCCTTAAAGGCTTCGTCAGGCATCAAAAATTGTGCCGCAAAGGTATTGGCCTCCTTCTCTTCCTCCGGGTTTTCATCGGCCCGGTCTCGCCCGTAACTTTCCCGATGTAAGAGAATGTGGCCCAGCTCATGCGCGGTAGTAAAGATCCACCGTTCAACCGAGATGTCTTTGCGAATATTGACCGCAATAACCGGCCCCCCATCCTCTTTGCCGATCGAGAATCCAAAAACTTTCGGCTGACTGGAATTGAAAAAGTAAAACCGAATGTGTTTTTCAAGTAGGTCGCAAATTCCAACTGCGGAATGAGCGATGCTCAACTCGTTACGAGCGACTACGGCCGCATGGCGAGGAGACTCGAAATCTTGCTCCAGCCAATCCGGTGGAGCCCAAGGCGATTCCAAAAGCTCCTCTAATGAGATGATATTTTTCAGCCAGCGATCCGCACTGGAAATCAGTGCTTCCCGATCCGCTGCCATTTTTTTGGTGGAGTCTGCTTTTGAGCGGAAACGTAGGCTCTGCAATTCCGGTAACGGACGCAAAAGATCACTAATTTGGATACCCAATGCGGCGACAATTTTACTCAGGCTTTCGATTCTCGGGATGGTCTCAGCCAGTTCGATTTTACGGTAGGCATTGCGACTCAGCCCCGCCTTTTCCGCCAATTGCGACTGGTTCAAACCCGCCTGCGCACGATGCCTTAACAGGTTTCTTCGGATGAGTTCTTCATTCTCCATATCTCGAAGGTACAATTTTTGATGGATTCGTAAAGATGACATTTAAAAATTACATATTTTATTTATTGAAAATATGCACCTCACAGATGCTTGACAGGTGGGTACAATAAAAAAGCCGGAACATGTGCTCCGGCTTTGGCAAAAAGACTCGAGAACTCGTGGTTGGTGGCCTATCTGGGTCCGACCCCGAATCCTAAAATATGCGGGCAAGCAAGCTCTGCATCAGAAAACCTCGCAATCGCTCACGACTCGGGTAACCTCTCCTCATGATTTCTGAGACATTTCATCCATCCGATTGGGAGGAGGTTCCCGGCTTCTCTTTCCAGGACATCACGTATCACCGGGCAGTGCGTCAGGGAACGGTTCGAATTGCCTTTAACCGCCCCGAAGTACGAAATGCCTTTCGTCCAGCCACAGTGGACGAGCTTTTTACTGCGCTTGAACATGCCCGTATCACGAGCGATGTCGGCACCGTCTTGCTCACGGGCAATGGGCCCTCTCCCAAGGATGGAGGCTGGGCCTTCTGCTCAGGGGGTGATCAGCGCATCCGTGGCAAAGACGGCTACAAATATGAGGGCGACGATCCCGAGGCAATGCGCGATCCGGCGGCGATGGGACGCCTACACATTCTAGAGGTGCAACGGCTCATTCGCTTCATGCCCAAAGTGGTCATTGCGGTCGTCCCGGGTTGGGCGGTGGGCGGCGGGCACTCCCTACATGTGGTTTGTGATCTCAGTCTCGCCTCGGCCGAACACGCGGTGTTCAAGCAAACCGACGCTGACGTCGCGAGCTTCGACGGAGGGTATGGTTCCGCCTACCTCGCGAAGATGGTGGGACAAAAGCGGGCCCGCGAAATTTTCTTTCTTGGCCACGATTACACCGCTCAAGAGGCCTTCGAGATGGGCATGGTTAATCGAGTGGTCCCTCACGCCGAACTTGAAAAGGTGGCGCTGGACTGGGCCCAAACCATCAACCAAAAATCTCCTACCGCGATACGCATGCTTAAGTTTGCCTTTAACCTCACCGATGACGGCATCGTGGGGCAACAGCTCTTTGCGGGTGAAGCTACCCGTCTTGCTTACGGTACCGAAGAAGCCCGCGAAGGACGCGACGCCTTTCTGGAAAAGCGCCCGCAGGATTACTCCTCATTTCCATACCATTATTGATCCATCGCAATCGATGTCCAGCCCTCCCCGCTGAATGAGCAGAGGTTTTTCGGGCTTGAAGAGTAAACCGCGACCATTCACCGAGATTAATTGTCTGCATGTTTGATAGCCGAGCACTCTTTGCACTCGCTACCGGTGGAGCTAAAGAAAAGAGAATGGGAAAAGAAAATGGGGACGGAGTAATTTCATCATCATGCAATACAAACTTCGCCCTTATCAACAAGAGGCAGTGGATGCGGTCATTCGCTGCTTTCGTCGCCAGAACGAGCCCGCTCTCGTCGTCCTCCCTACGGGGGCAGGCAAGAGTTTGGTGATCAGCGAATTGGCCAAAATTGCCACCGGACGGGTCTTGGTGCTGGCGCATGTGAAGGAGCTCGTCGAACAAAATTACGCCAAGTACGCGAGCCATGGCGAGGCGTCGATTTTTAGTGCCGGGCTGGGGCGCAAGGAAACGGAACACCAGGTGGTTTTTGGCGGGGTACAATCCGTAGTTCGGAACCTTGACGCCTTTTCTGACGCCGGCTTCACCCTGGTCATTATCGATGAATGCCACCGCGTTTCCATGAACAAGGATTCAAGCTATCAGAAGGTCCTTCGTCATCTTCGCCGTTTCAATCCACAGCTCAAACTGCTTGGCCTCACCGCAACCCCTTATCGCTTGGGGCAAGGGTGGATTTATCAATACCTGCATCGAGGAAACGGGGGCCAAGGAAGTGGCCTGGTGCGTACGGATGAAGAGCGGGTCTTTCGGGATTGCATCTACGAACTCTCTTTGCAGCGCATGATCAAGCAGGGCTATCTTACCCCACCGGACGTGGTGGACGCCCCTTTTGAAGCCTATGATTTCAGTTCGCTACGCTCGGATTTCTTTGGTCGCATCAGCGAGGCCGACTTGAACAAAGAGCTCAAACAGCAACGGCGCTTGACCCCGCTCATTGTCCATCAGGTCATGCAAGAGGCCATGCAGCGCAAAGGAGTATTAATTTATGCGGCCACGGTTGACCACGCAAAGGAAGTTCTTAGCTACCTGCCGGCCCACTGTTCCGCCATGGTAATCGGAGATACGCCAGGCGAGGAACGAGATGAAATCATCCAGCGCTTCAAGCGGCAGGAACTTATTTTTCTCGTCAATGTAGCGGTCTTCACCACCGGATTTGATGCGCCTCACGTTGACCTGCTTGTCATCATGCGGCCCACCGCTTCGGTCAGCTTGTATCAGCAGATCTGCGGTCGCGGACTACGACTCTCTCCGGGGAAAACGGATTGCCGGATCATTGATTATGCCGGCAACCGCTACAATCTGTTCAGCCCAGAAGTCGGGAGTTCCCGCCCCAGCTCGGATAGCGTCTCGGTCCGCATCCCCTGCCCTAGCTGCGCTAATGAAAATCTGTTCTGGGGAAAAACCGATCACGACGGCAACGTCATTGAACACTATGGTCGGCGCTGCCAAGCGTGGTGGTTGGTTGAGGGCCGCCGCGTCCGCTGTGCGTTCCGCTTTCGATTCAAAGTCTGCGAGCGCTGTGGGGCCGAAAATGATATCGCGGCTCGAAAATGCCACGACTGCGGGGTGGTTATCGTCGACCCCGACCAGAAGCTCAAGGATGCGATGCAGCTCAAGAACTGCCTGATTGTTCGTTGCGTTGGCGTCAGCTTTCACGTGGATGAAAACCGGAACGGGTTCGAGCGACTCCGCGTGACCTATCACGATGAGGACGGGGCCGAAGTCAGCGAGTTTTTCCTCTTCGAAACGCCTGGGCAATGCGGCGCGTTTTACCATCGATTCTCCAAACAAGCGCTCATCGATCATACCCTATCGTTCCGAGCATCCTCTGCATCTCAGGTCGCTAAGAATAGCCACCTTTTCCGCAAGCCGGACTTTGTCATCGCGCTGAAGGAGAAGAAGTTCTGGAAGGTGCATGAGAAGCTTTATGACTACGAAGGAAAACGGAAGCGTGGCGGAGAATTGTGAGCGGGCTCAAGGTACGTGGCGTTTAAAATCCATGGCACTGTGGAGAACCCGCACAGCTTGAAGCCGCTCCTTTTTCTCCGATAGAATTCGGCGGAACAAGCTCACATGCTTTCCTTGTGAACCCAGTCTGCAGCTGGGGAAGAGATCATCTCGTGCCCGGGACTGCATCGGATCGGAAAGAAGCTCCTTGAAACGCTTCCACCTTTCATTGAGGTATCGCTCTTCTTGTTCATCGCCCCACCGTCCGAACGTGTAATCACGGATCGATCGGAGATCGCAAATCGCTGCGTCGGTAAGTTCAATTTCCATTCTTTTCGCCCTGATCACGAATCAGGTCCTTGAACGCCTTCTTTGAGCCGACTCTTGTCACGTGGCCGGATTCAAGCTGGGCAACACCGATCGCGGCTTCACGCCTCAGCCAATCGTTTTCCTGATCCTGCCTGAGCGCCAGCCTCAAAGCCTCGCGAATCACCTCGCTGGCGTTGTTGTAAAGGCCGGATTCCACTTTGCGACGAACCGCTTGCTCGAGTTCAGGGGTAAGGGAGATGTTCATGGTCACTATGTGTGTTGTATAACAAAAATTATCAAACATTGTTATATTAACAAGGCAGGTTGTGAAAGAGTTCTACGCATTGGGGTCCCGACATGAGTGCCAATACTTGGCCAGTGGTAAAATAGTGACTTGATCGAGGCATAGCATTTCGATGCTTAGAATCGTTTTTTGGAGGCAAAAAAGCGCTCTAAAGGGCGTTTTGAGGCCCTATATTTACGTATACCAGTGATTGACAGTGACTTATCGCGGTCCGACCCCGTTTTCCCTTTCCCACCTCTTCCGCAAACCGGATTTTGTCATCGCGCTAAAGCAGAAGAAATTTTGGAAGGTCCATGAGAAGATTTATGACTACGAAGGAAAGCGGAAGCGTGGCGAAGAACTCTGACAAGCGCGCTTTGACGGAGCATAGAAGAGTAGCTACCGTTTAGAAGCGTTTCTTGGTGGCAAAAAAGCGTTCTAAGAGCTGTTTTTAGGCCCAAAATCTACGTATCCCATTGATTATAAGCGATATATCGCGGTCCGACCCCATTTTCTTTCAAGATTCACATTTTATCAAAACGATGCAACGTTTGACCTGATGAACTGGCTTACTGATTGTATTGTGATCATTGCTAAGCTCGTTAGGGAGAATCGTATGTAAAAATTGGCTTTTAACTGCCCAATTTACATTCTGAGGCAAAGCTCCTGACGCGCGAAGAAATGAGGAGACTCTTGCAGTGGATGTGATAACTCCAACCACTTTACCATTTAAATCCACTAGTGGCCCCCCAGAATTACCCGGCTGGATTGGTACGGTAATTTGGAGCAGGGTTTCATCATCCTCCACGCCGCTAAGAGCGCTTATAGCACCATCAGTGTATTTGGCCTGCTCACCTAAAATCCCAGCTACGGGAAACCCTAGCGTGTATACCTTTTGACCTTGAGCCACTTTTTCAAAATCAGGGAAAGAGAGTGAAATTTCAGGCACAAAATCCACTTTGAGCACCGCTAGGTCTAAAATTTTACTCTGTTTATGAACTTGTGCGTCAAGCCAATCCCCCGACTCCAGCCTAACTTTGATATTTGAGGCGTCGTTTATAACATGGTTGGCGGTAATGATATAGCCATTTGTAGAGACAAAGAAACCGGTCCCGGTACTTGAGACTTTTGGCTTAAGGTCGTTTTCCGAATCGATATTTTGAACCGAATAACTCCTAAGGTCTAACAAAATCCCCGTAGATGTCTCGAGAAACTCACTAAATTTGGTACTCCAAAACTTTCTCACTAGAGGAAACCGGGTCTGATTTTCTTCAACCCTATAAGTTAGGGTTTTACTTTGGCCATTGCGTAAAATTTCGAGGACAATATTTCCAGTTGCCACCAACTTTTCTTCGGCTTCAAGAACAGAGGCACGCCCAGAGATTCCATGACTGTTTATAGCAAGGATAATATCTCCTGCAATTACGCCGGTTTTTTCAGCAATGGAATTGTTAAAGGGATCTTCAGCAACTACTTGGCCACTGGACTCCGTCCCCCCTTGTATTTTCAAGCCAAGCCCTTGCTCACTACCTGATGTTGGAATGAATTCAAAGTTTGCAACTGCTTGTCCCTTTTCGCCTACCAACGCTTCCGGCTTAAATTTAAGTTCCAGAGGTGTAAATCCGAGAAACGTACCGTTTCCTATGACCCTAGCACTACCACCTTGTGTAACTATGGGTACACGTATAAACTTTACGCTTCCCTCCTCAATAGAACCTGCCGAGATGGAGCCATCCCAACCGTCTAAGAAAAATTTATAGGTCATACCTGGCAAACAAATTTTGTTGACAGGGTATTGATATTTCCACCCCCCCGTTGACCTCAAAGACATTTGCCCCGGCTTTCGGTCATAGACAATTGTGCCACCGTTCGCAACTTTACCAACAGACTCATTATTATCAAGTATACCATATTTTAGGGCACTCCCCCCAATTTTGGAGGGCCGTGAAATCTCAATCCTCGATAACTCAGGTGCAAGATTTCCGGTTGGTGTTGGTCTGGACTGATGTGTGACACAGCCAGACAGTAAGATTGCAAGAAAAAGCAAATGACTGATCCTACCAATTATGCAGGAACGATATTTTGGGTTTTCGAAATAGGAACCAAAATTGGTGTATTGAAATTTCATGAGTTTCGTTTTGAATCCAAAATAAAATAGGAAGTAAAAATGGGGAGGTGGCCTTTACGGCGTGTGACAAGCGCCAGCGGATGGTAATACCCGAATATTCCTGCTCGACCGTAAAAAAAGGCACCTGTCCATGAAAAATTCCGCATTACGATGTTCGATAAAAAAATGGGGAAGGACTAAAATAGCAGTTAGTTAAGCGGTCTGAGCCTTTTTTGTGTAGTAGTTTTCCCCCAAGTGGTTATATTCTCCGTGCGAAAAAAAAACCCGAAATCTCGCGTAACCATCAACACATAAAGAATTTAGGGTCAGAGTAAATTTGGTGGAGTGTAAACGTTCTCTGGGGTGGGACCAAACAAAACTTTTCTGCGCCGCCAGACACTCTTTGAATAATTGACTTCGCTTACTAGCAAGAGTATTTTGATTAGATGAGTACTTCAGCAGAAAAAATTATGGCCGAGGCCTTGGAGTTGCCGCCCAAAGTAAGAGCCTTTGTAGCTGAGCGGTTGATCGAAAGTCTTGATGCCACCCCCGGCCCTGAACTTTCGCCTGCATGGCGCGCTGAGGTCATCAGGCGTTGCCGGGAAGTCGATGAAGGAGCGGTGGAACTTCGCGCGGCCGAAGACGTATTTGCCAATGCCTTTTCTGCAATTAAATGAAATCCGTTTGGTTCAATCCAAGTTCCGAACAGGAAATGATTCATGCAGCCTCATGGTACGAGGCACAGGAAGCGAATTTAGGGATGCGCTTTCTAACTTCGATTCAGGAAGCAGTGAACCGCATCGAATGTACTCCAAGACTTTTTCCCTTATTGGAAGGTGATGTGCGGCGTTGCTTGGTCCGTACTTTTCCCTTTGGGGTTTTATTTAGAGAAAAACCCGAAACAATAGAGATCGTTGCGGTGATGCACTTGCATCGGGAGCCTCGATACTGGGACGACCGTTAAGGGATACTCTTTAGATACGACATGGGGTCGGACCGCGCTAAACAAAAAATTGAAGGTGTCAGACTAAGAATTGAAGGTGAAGAATTGAAGGTGTCAGACTAATTACCCTGGTAGTTTCTCCCCAAGTGGTTATGTTCTCCGTGTGAGAAATATCCCGAAATCTCGCGCCACCATTAAAATCAACTCCGCAGTATTGCTGAGTTGCTTAGGGTTGTATCGTGCGTAAAGACTCAGGAAACAACCCATCATCCAGCTCGACTAAAATCACCCTGACTAGACTCATCCTCATCCTCGGCTTTTCGGTTCCCGGAGTTGTCATGCTGGGTTTTGCACTCAAGATCGGCTTGGAGCACATCGGTCAAGACACGCCCTTTATCATGCTCTTCTTTGGGTTCTTCTCTCTCAGCCATGGCGTTCCAGGGATGTACTTTATGGCCTACGCCTACCGCCTTAGGAAACAGGAGCTGCGCCGGTTGGATCTGGAAGAAATGTATCCCGATCAACCGAGCCGATGGCGGTGGGACTGGGATCAAAGTCGTAGCGAGATGGATTGCGCTCCGGTCTGGCCTCTCGTTTACGCTGTCTTTGCCTCCCTCTCTGTCGGCTGCCTTTACACCCTCTGCGCCCTCACCAGCCAACGAGACGACTGGATCGCAAAACCGCTGATTGTTCTTGTCTTGCTCCCTGGGGCGATCCTGGTTTATTTGCTCTGGCGTTTCGGGCGTCGGGCCCGGTTGGGCCGATCCTTTGCGGTCGAGATCCCGGAAGGCGGCTTTGTTCCCGACTCTGACCTGCAGCTCTCTCTCGTGTTAGAGGATGGCAAGCGGATGCGGATGCATCAGCTCGATTTAAATTCCTGGTCTCTGCAACGTGTCCTGCGATGCCTGGGCGAGAAAGATAGCGATGGGGATCGTCAAATGGTGAGCATGGTGGAGCAGAAGATTGCGCTGCACGTCGATACCGATGGCCAAGGGGCTGTTCTCCGTGGCCGGATTCCAGAAAACGCACCGCCCACCGATTCACGCTGTTCCAGTGAGAAGGGGCGGGCCTGGCAGGTCGTGGGACGAAGCCGGGAGGGGATCGACCTGGGTCCCTTCGACCTCCCCGTTTTTGATTTCATTGGAATACACCGGCCCAATCCGGTTGAACGCGTCCCGGAGTTTCGCACCTCCGACCTCGGCGGACCGGAGGTTTGGATTCCGCGTCTCGCCAACGAGCGGATTATCGCCGACTGGATCCCCGGCGGATATCGCTTTCAGTTTCGGAGAAGCCCTGGGGACTGGCTTCTCATCGCTCTGGGATGCCTTGTTGGGGGTGCATTCACCGGAGTGGCGCTCTTCGCGCTCCTTTTACATCTTGGCGAACGAGAGGTGCCCAACGCCCTATCCCTCTTTGGCGTCGTGGGCGTCTCCGCCTTACTCTTCTCCCTCTTGGAGCCTTTCAAGAGTCGATCTTTCGAAGTGAGCCAGGCAGGAATTAGCAAAGTGACGACCTACTTCGGGTTCATACGGACTCGAAAAATGCTCGCCGCAAAAAAGATTAAGGACTTAGAGATTCAGAGTATAGGCGACTCTTGGATACTTGTTGTCTCTCGACCTGGCCTTCTCGGGATCCGATCCATGTATACTCCCCGTCGCTCGCAACGGCTAGTAGTGGCTGAATTGGAAATTATCTGGCGGAGAATTCTAGGGATGGAAAAGTCGAAGGCCGATGGTCAATGAGTTGGACCGGCCGACTCTGGTTTTATCCTGAATACATCTAAATGGCAAAGCCCAAGGAGGGGCGGTTTACAACCGCCCAATTTTTCCATTCGTAAACCGTTTCCGAACGACCTCAAACTCAAGCCCGCAGGGAAAACCGAAACAACCAAAGACATTAGTTGTGACGTGCCTAGAACTCAGCCCAAAGGTGATCGTGGTCATTGACGACAACCTCGTACTTCGGCGGTTGGAAACCGCCGCTCCTTGGCCTTCGGCGATTCACTTTTAGCAATACATCTAAATGGCGCAGCCC
>Ga0209187_1000318_pt1 | contig 95159 bp, 85 predicted proteins | sample BantaG_FD_187430 | JGI IMG/M metagenome (GOLD analysis project Ga0209187, IMG submission 187430) | Marine algal microbial communities from Bantry Bay, Ireland - BantryBay_4 metaG (SPAdes) (version 2) | ecosystem: Host-associated > Algae > Red algae > Unclassified | place: Bantry Bay, Ireland...
CCATCTGCGAGTTGTATGCTGCTACTTGAAAGAAATCTTTCTGTGCTACATTTACTACACTTAATTCTACTGTAGGTGATGCGATCAGTGATAATTCTGAATCAGGTGTAACTGATGCGAATGATGTTGTGATCATTGTTATTGCGAAGATGATTGTTACTATTAATGTTCTCATGACTTTTCCTTTTAATATTCGATACAAACATAAACGACATTACCCCTTAAGTAAATGGGTAAGCCACTACGCAAAGTCATCGCAAGATCACGTAGGCACTACAGAGTATGAAATACTCTGATTTACTGCAATATAGCCGACATAATAAATCTGATGATCCAAGTAGAGCTGACTTATTTTTTAGGATTAATCATTACATTAATCAGATAGGACGTACCATAATCTGGTCGAGAGTCTATTTCTATGGTACCCTTCAGATAGTTAACTCTTGATTTGATATTTTCCAGTCCCATACTATTGTACTTCAGCGTGGAGTCAAATCCGACGCCGTCATCTTCGACATGTATTATAATATGTTCGTATTCGTGATTAAGTTGGACTATAATCTCAGAAGCTTTAGCATGCTTAATGGCATTATTCATAATCTCCTGAATAATTCTGAATATACCTAAGGATACCATCTGATCAAGATGAGCAGGAATCCCAAAATGCTGAAAATGTATCTCAGGACCAGAACTTGTATTATATCTATTAATCAGATCATTCAGTGCAGCAATAAGTCCAAGCTTATTTAATGCGACAGGTTGTAGGTTTTGAGAAATCGATCTTACCTCACCCACCGCTGTATCTAATAGTTGTGTCGCTTTCTTATATTCTGGTATTAGCTCTACTTTTGATTCTTTACTTGCAAGATTATCTACTTGTAACTTAATTGTAGATAGTAGTCCTCCGAGACTATCATGTAGATCTTTAGATATACGTTCTCGCTCAAGCTCCTGACCTGACAGCATAGAGTGCATAGAATTGATCTGAATTTTATCTTGCAGTTCATTAATTTTTTGCTGGTTGATCTTATCGTTCTGTTGCTTGATGATACTGGCATTGTTAATCTTCTCCTTATAGAATCTATTGATATAATAGATAACAAGAATCAATAGTCCAAAAGCAATACCTAATACTGACAAGGCACGCTTCTGTTGCTGATTACTCTCAAATGCATAATTCTTCTCTAGCTCCAGCAAGCTAATTTCTCTTGTTTTCTTATCACTAGAATGCTTGTAAGCGAGATTATTTAATGCATTGATTCTCTTCTCGCTCAGGATGCTATCTTGTAGTGCAGCATAATACTGCAAGAAGGTGAATGCATCATTATTTTTATTGACAGCTTTGTAACACTTCGCTATATTTTTATATATCTGTAATCGCTTTTTACTGTAAGGTCTATTATTTAGATAAGGTAAACTCTTGTTATAATCATAGATAGCAGGAATATATTTTTCCTGAGCTAGTTTAATATCACCTCGCTTAGCTAAGCATACAGATATCCCTTCTGCAGAATTATTCCTGAGACTTATATCATAACATTCATTAGCTAATACTAATGCCGTATCTAATTCTCTAACTATCTCATGATATTGAATCTTCTCGACAAGATATCGAAGCTGCAAATTATGACTCGGCACACTATCTAAGAGTTCTTTTACATTATCCAGAGAAATTTTCGCAGACTCTATATCAAGGTTCTCAAGGTGTATTTCAAACAGGTACAATTCAGTTTCTATATATGAGTTATAGTCATTCTGTGATAGGTAATATTTCTTTATTTTAAGAAATTCTGATAGAGCATCATAGTACATCTCATTATTGAGAAAATGTTTAGCTATTTCAAATTTAACCTTATTGATGCCTAATGTATCAGAGTTGATTTCATAATACTCAAGACTCCGAGTTAGATATTCAAATGACTTTCCTGATTCTTGATTGGCTGATTCTTCATATATACCGTAATCATAATAGACATCAGCTAAGGCTGCATAATCATTACGCTGGCGAGCTTTCTCTAAGGCCTCCTTGTAGATATCACTTTGACTACCTGCATCTTTTTGTGCAGATGATAGTGTAATCATCAGGGCAGAAAGCAATATTATTATCGGTAATTTATACATAGCTATATATAGGTAAAGTTAAGAATCCAAACTGTGGAATGACTGGTAAGTACATAAAAAAAACCCTCATCGTTATGAGAGTTTTTTTCAATTTTGCAATAGTCAATCCCAATGAGTTATTCTTTATCGGGTTTTATTTTGGAATAATTTACTTTTTACATATTTATAGAAAAAAGAAACCGGATAAGATTATAACTATATTAGGGGGTCAACTATAATCTATCCAGTTTCTTTTTATAACTAACTAACTTAGAATGTAAAAAGAAAAACCAACTTACTTTATATATTTTCTGATGATAGCTCTTTCGCTATAACTACAATGTAAAGTTCATTAAAGTATAGTATTTCTAAATCCCTGAATACACCCAATTCCTCAATAAGGGGATACCCCTAATATTTAATACATACATTGACTAACTTTGAGATATCGTTTATTTATAAGATGTTGCATAATTTTATACTATACTAATACCTAACTATGACCAAAGTACTTATCGCCGATGACCATACAATGTTCGCTGATGGAATAGCTTCCATACTCAGTGCAGAATCAGATATCGAAGTCGTAGGCCAATGTCTTGATGGGCCATCAGTGATAGAATTTCTTAAGAAAGGCGAGGCAGATATATTATTACTTGATGTTAATCTACCTGGCATGAGTGGGATCGAGGTCTGTAAGAAAGTGGTGTCAGACTTTAATGCCACTAAGGTTCTCGCCATATCGATGTTTAATGAAGAAAGCTTCGTCACAGAAATATTAAACAATGGAGCGATGGGATATATCCTTAAGAATACCGGTAGAGAAGAATTACTTAAAGCCATAAAGACAATCCTATCTGGGACGTCTTATTTTAGCAAAGATGTAACTGAAACGATAATGAAGGGCTTGATGAATCAAAGAAAAGGATCATCTCAAGAATCAAGAAAGATTATTCCTAAAGTATCTCGACGCGAAAAAGAAGTCTTAGACCTAATTATAAAAGAGCACACCACCCAAGAAATCGCTAACCAACTATTCATCTCATTAAAGACGGTAGAGTCTCATAGAAGCAATCTATTAGCTAAATGTAATGCAAGAAATACGGCAGGACTTGTACGTATTGCGATGGAAAATAATTTACTCAATACCTAAAGGTATCAGTAGCTCGAAATGTGGCTTAATCTAAGTCAAACTACTTTTTAGAAGTACTTTTAGCTTTCTTAGTTTTAGCAGCTTTAGTAGGCTTAGTAGGCTTAGTAGGCTTAGTAGGCTTAGTAGATTTGACTTCTTTTTTAGCATTAGCTTTAGCCTTCGTCTTAGTGGTTTTGGTAGGTTTAACTTCTTTTTTAGCTTTAGCCTTTGCCTTAGTGGCTTTGGTAGGTTTAACCTCTTTTTTTGCCTTGGCTTTAGTCTTAGTGTCTGCAGTAGCTTTTTCAGCTACGTTGGGTTTAGGGGCTTTAACTTTCTTATTGGGGTTATTATGTAGGTCCTTAAGTCTTTTTTGCACCTCTTCTTTGAGAAGACCATTTTCGCCGTAGTCTTCATCTTTAGATATAATAACTTGTGCCTCCGCCTTAGTCATTTTGATAAGGTAGTAGTATTCGTCTCCTTCAAATGGTAGTGCACTTATAAGCTTCTTCTTAGCATTTTTAAACATGATAAGTTTCTTATCAAAACCATTTGGATAGAATAGTTTTATCTGCTCCTGAATACTTTCAGTGAGCTTATCATATTCCTTAATTACTCTTGGCTTTGACATGTATTGATATTAGGTATCATATTATAAAAATGTGGAATAAGACAAATATGCAAATATTGATCGAAACTCCAAGTTGATGTACATTTTTTTTTGAAAAAACTTTTTATTCGACTATTCAGAATCTATAGTAGGTGCTTTCCATTTGACAGAACCTACGGCAATAGAATTAGCTTTACTTATAGCACTACCGGAACGCTTCTTATCTAAGATCATAGCACCTGTCATGATGAGACTGGTTCCTATAATAACAAAAAGTAATATCCCTGGATTAAATGTCTCAAGTTCTACAGATTCTGGTATTGCATAGAATAATAATATCGTAATCAGTCCTCTGGGAGCAATATAAACTTGTGGCATTATATCACTTCCTACAGCTACTCTTAACATCAAGAATCTGATAAGGTATATAGATGCTATAATCAACATACTTACGATAGCAACATCTATATCTAACAATGTCACTAATGATATCGTCACACCAAAAATCACAAAGAAAAAAGTCCTTACTATAAATGCAGTCTCTAATGTAATAATATGCAACTCTTCATAGATGTGCTGAGCTTTCTTGAGATTAAGATACTTACGAAGCCTTCCTCCGAAGAACAATTCCATATTAGCTATTAATAGCCCAAATATTAGGATGATTATCAACGATGAAAGGTGCATCTTCTTTCCTATCGCGTATAATAGCAACAGAACAGCTATGAGTAAAAAGAGCTTAACGTGACTCTTAATATTCTGGAAAATAAAAACAATACCATAAGCCGCAACTAATGATATAACTATCGTCAGTACAATATTACCAGAAAATCCTATAAGAGATTGTCCTGCCTCAGGATCAATATTAGCTGTCAAAAAATAGAACATCATAATTCCAAGTATATCAGAGAACGTACTCTCATAGATATGGAATTCTTTCTTATCCTTACGTAATGCAGATACACTCGGGATGATTATAGCACTTGACAATATAGAAAGTGGCGTCGCATATAACCAAGCTTGCTGGTCCGTTATATTAGGTATAAATTGTTTTAGTATGAGCACTGCTACAAAGGCAGAAATCAGCAATCCTGCTAATGCAACTACAAACGCTATGAGTATGGGCATCAGCTTATTCCGTTCTAACTTAAGTTCTAATGCGGCCTCAAGTACTATCATAATAAGACCTACTATACCAAGGATCTCTAAGTACGGTCTAAAGTTAATCGTGACCCCCTTAGCATCCAATCCCACCTTCAGAATGACTCCTAATACGATCAGCATTAACACCGATGGAACATTAGTTACCTTAGAGAGCATGTTAAAAAAGAAAGATAAGATAACAATTACTGAAGCACCGATTATAAGATAGTATGAATCCATAATCGGTCCTCCCTCAAGAAAAATAAGATTGTTCATCTAAAATGTATTATTAGAAATTTTAAAATTAATAAGCGGCGCTTTTTCAGAAAAATAACCCAATATCTTATCTGGACTTATCTGACTACGAGCACTTATTTTTATAGAGATAATGTCACTATCTACAATATTTATCTTCGGTCTGTAATAATGGTCTACGTAAGGACACAAGAATAAGATATCTTGAATATGAGCTACAGTAAAGTTTTCTGACCCATTATTCTGACATCTAAATGTCAAATCATCAGATGCAATATCGTTAACTAAAGCGATTGCCTGGCTATCTAATAGCTGAGAATACGTAAAAAATTGTGTGCCTTTATGAAACTTAAATTTACCTCCTATAAGATCCAAGGTCATCAATGTACCCTGCTTCCCATTTATATTATATGGTGTATTCTTATTGTAGACTTGGTTAAATTTTATGAACGCTCCTAAGAATATTTCTTTGACATACCTCCATGACAGCAGTGCCGTTATAAGGACCATAAAACCATATGCTATTGGATTCTTCATTACCAATAAGCCCGCTATAACAACTCCGGTTAAAGGCCAAAATAAATGTTGTAAAAATCGGAAGAAGAAATTATTAGCAGTAAGGTTGGGCTTAATCCATGGCGCATTCAATATGAGCTTTAGTACGATATAGAATAAAACGATAAATATTATTATCAGAATAAATTCAAGCCATGATATGTGAAATAGATAGTGACTCATTAGCTATATATATTTTTCATTGGAGAAAACCTTTCTACATAGAACTTATGAGCTTCAGTAATAATGAGATCATTGATCTGAATATATCCATCATTATCTCTGACTAATATCTTATTACGCAATAGCGACTTTAATTGTATACGTACACTCTCGTACTGTTCTTTTGTAAATATTGATATCAACTCTGTATCTGTTAATTTCTTATACTTGAAAAATTGCTCTATGAGCACTTCATTATCTTTAGTAATAAAATTATCGATATTAAAATCCGTGTATTCAAATATAACTTGATCAGAACTTATCTCCTTAGATCCAGAAGCCCATCGTAACAGACCATCCCCTAAGTTACCGTTGGCATTCTTATATACTTGTTTGACAATTTTCAGAAATTCATCAGGATTGTATTCTGTACCATTAGATTTGACAAGTGTCTTCTGAGTAGCTGTATGCCTGAGTTGTATGATATCTCTAAAGTATGAAAACTTTGCTTTACTCACATCGATGACGGATAGGAAGTGCTCAGAAAAATTCATATAAATATTAAGAAAATGTAATGCGACAGGATTAATACTAACGACAACATAGATCATGTCAGAATTCTTATTATTAAAATCTATAAGATCTCTGGCATCTTGTAGAAGATTAGATCCATCATTATGCCATAGCTCAAGATCATCGATAAGAATACATGTCGGTTTTACTATTCTTGACTTAGTAATCTCACTTAGTGCCTCGCCTAAGCCCTCCTCCGTAGAGAACTTTCTACCATTAAAAGACTGCTCACTGTTAGGTTCTAATCTTATAAAGTTAGAGCTGAAGTCATTTATTACTATATGATTAGCGAATGTTGTTTTGCCACTCAATGGTGCTCCTGTTATGATCAAAGAACCATTATATCCACTACGCCATAGTTGTATAGATTCTTTAGCTCGCTCTTGCAATTCGAGTCTTTCTATAATATAGAATTCACTGAATATATTTTGGCGCAAGAATACTTGGTCGTATGATTCAGTAGCATGCCTACCACTTCTACTATTAAGCGCTAAGGCTATACGTTCTGCTTCTGTAAGTTTTTCTTTCTTCTGTAGATTTGTAAAGAAATACTTCAACTCCTCTTGTCGCTGACCGAATCTATTATTAATGACCTCCACCAATCTATTCTGATCTCTCATTATCTGATTGACCGATGATTGTAAGTCAGTAGACAGAAAAGCTTTGTCCGTATAAATATTAGATGGCTTAAAGTGGCCTTCGAGCAACGCTTCTACCTCGACTTTTTTCTCACTAATAAATTGTGACAACTTCTGCTGCTCTGTATTCAACTTATCAGCACTTATAGCTAGATCACTAAGAAATTCATCATGATTATTCTCTGTCAAGAGGCTCAACTTATTTCTCATATTCTTAGCTGAGATGTCACTCGTCGTCTTAAGGATCTTTAACTTATCATGCATATCTGCAAGTAGTGGCACAAGTGATAATTCTAACCACTTAGAAGTAAGCTGAGATAAGTTTATATTTTTCTGAATGAGGTTACCATCCTTGTAGCCCACAGAAAAAATATAATTCTTAAGGTTCTTAATCGTAGAATCTATTTTCTCTAATTTGAACTTAAGCGTTTCCTTATAGATAGATACAGATTCTACATTTTCTATCTTCTGATTAATTACATCAACGGCAAGCTGATCCTTCTCATATTCTGAGCTTAGGTCTTTAGAAGCATCTAAGAGAGAATCCGTCTGCACCTTTAGGCTTTCTAACGTATCGACTATCTGAAGATTGATAACTGAGAAAGCACTTTTGACATCGTCGTAATTAATTAATTGCCTTCTGAGTTCCATCATCTGATTCAGAATCTCTCTGTACTGCTTTTGGTATACATCCCATGGCGACTCTACAAGTCTGTAATGCATGAGATCTTTATTAATGAAGACTTCATTATCTACCTGAGATAACACACCCGCTATACTAGCACTTAGACTCTGGCTTGCTTGAGAGATAACATCTTGTGACTCTGATGTAAATCTTTCAAAATCTACATCTGTCAGTGAACCATCTGTTCTAAAAGCTTTTGCCTTGAGTGCTTCCACGTATATATTACGCATAAGTATGACGAGATCTTTTAGATCATAAGCTATCTCACTTCTTATTCTATAGCTAAGGAATAGGACTTTTATATCATCAGAATCTTGCTTAAGGTGTGCATTATTACCTAATACAAGGTACTGATCTATCAATCTCTTTGTGTCCGCATATATATCTTTCGTCAGTGCATCAGTAAGTCTGTTACCATTAGAATACTTGGTAGCAACAAGTTCTACATCAGCCTTGTACGCATGTAGATATTCTTTAAGATCTTTCATAATCGAGTCGTATATCGATATAATTCATATAGTATTAATACTGCTTCAATGATACAAAATAAATAGAGCTAAGCATCCTAAATATTGCGAAAATCATGAAACCTTAAGCTATATAATAATTTTAACATATCAAGACAATATCTGTTATTATGGTATTAAAGAGATAACAAATCATACAATAATTAAGAAAAGCAGATTTTCTTTATATCAATTATTAATTAAACTTTTCAATTCCTAAATTATGAAACAACTAACTATTCTAATCCTGTGTCTGTTTTTAACGACAATTATTAATGCACAATCAGTAGAAATCGACGATAGCATCAATCCCGAATGGCGTCAAAGTGGCGATATCCAATTCGGTACATATTTTGGATATACTACTAATATATTAAGTGAGAATACCAATTTCAATGATGAAGATGATTTCAGTGGTAATTCCTTTCTTATCGGTGCTCAAGCTGATTATTTTTTAGGTAAAAACTGGAGTCTAAAAGCGAGACTTAACTACGAAAAAAGAGACTTTGGAAACAATATAGATGTAGATTACATTACTGTCCCCCTTGCTGTCGCATGGCACTTCGGAAAAAATAGAAGATGGCATTTAGCACTTGGAGCTGCATATAATGCAAGTATTGATAGCGAGATGAGGAGCGGCTTCGGTACAGACCTCAACATAGGAGTTATAATCCCAATCAGTAAGTTGAAATTCTTCATAGAAATAGACGGTATCACTCAGACTGATGTGTTAGACATCACTGTTACTGACTCTAATGGTAACCCTATTTCAAATAGTAGTCTGAACTCTAACAGGTCTTCGTTAAATATTGGAATCCTATTCTAAAATAAAGAAATAATATCACTTCTTCCTCCATAGATAACTAAGATTATTCTCCTCAGCAATGAGGGGGATAATCTTTTCTATTCTACTCAGTTTAATAGATTCTCTTTTTGCTTCTTTGATATAATCGGAATAATCCTTCTGCTGTATTTTAGTCAGTTTTAGAAATTGTTTTTTTAAAGTGCTACTCTTTCCTAAGCGATCTTTCAAGATCTGATCTAGTTCAAATTCTACATATAGATTAGATTTTTTTGCTTTGCCGTGTTTGAATACCCTCCCCTCTTTCTGATTTTGTATAGCCTCACTGATATAAGCTTTTATCTTTTGAATCAAGCTTATCTCATTTATGGATTTTGTAATGACGCATTACTTTTGTCTTAGCTTCTTACTACAGAAACTGTTCTTATTATAAATAGTATAAGTCGGTATTCCCCACTTTATATATTCTTGTAGACCTTTAGTGAGCAATAATTCTCGCAGTATATATAATTGGATACGCCATTTGCCATGCTTCTGTATATAGTCTGTTACTTCCGCTATCATATGAGATAAATTATAGGGAGATACTTAGTTATCAGTTTTAGAAGCGTAATGTGGCGTAGTATCAATTTTATGATCGTTAGTTTTTATACAGTAAATCTATACTATATGACGTCAACTAATCATTTCATAAAATTGAAATCTAATTAATACCTAAATAGTGTATCTATACTCATAACTTGTCAGTCATAATAGGAGTTAACACCGTGATATTTGATTTTACATTGTAAATATATATCCTTACTGATCATCGTATTCTTATACGCGATAGATACATATGCCCAATCAGAATACACGATTCCACTGCCTGACAACATAGTCGCAATTGACATTATATCCATAGATGATGATTATATACATATTGTATCTCAGAACGGTATCTATGAGATAAATGGCTCTTCCATATCTGACTATCTTACCTTCGATGATATGGATATCACTCATAACTTATTAGAAACTCATCTTTCATATCTTAACGACAAGCACCATTCCTACCCTATATTACAAGGTGGATATATTTCTATTATAAATAAAGATTCGATAGTAAGGTCCCATGCCAATGACCTTCTCTATAAATCTACTTCGGCCCAAAAAGACAAGTCTAACAAAGTCAGTACACTTATCAATCAACACGAAATAAAAGCTGTCATTAAGACCTATGAAAGTTTAGATTCTTCTATAAAAATTCTTACTAAAGAGAAACTATATACACTTAGCAACAATGCTCTATCAGTAGATTATAAGGTAAATGATGACACCACAGAAGAACTTATCAGCTTACACGTAGACGGTAATAATAACACATGGATTCTTAGTAATCAAAGAGTCATCGCTTTGACGCAAAAGTACCTCCACCACTTTGACTTACCAAAAGCAAATAGGACGTACCAGCTATACAAAATTAGAGATCGCGTATACTGTAGCAATGGACTTCAAGTTATGCAAAAATTCAATGACACATGGCAAGTAAGACCTGGCCTGCGAGCACCACAAAATGTAATCATAGATACTATCGGTAATCCATATCTTGTATATAAGAACAATGCAGAAAAATTATCAAAAATCAATGCTCGACTATTAGGCAGGACAGATAACTTCCATGGAGAACTTATAGAAGATATTAACTCTATCTACGTCTGCACATCTAAAAGCGTGTACAAGAACAACGTTACCATAAACAACTCAACAGACCATTATTACAAATCAATTACTGAGAATGGAAATGTTATAATAATAGGACAATCTGGAATCTATACCTACTCAAATAATAATTTCGAATTATTAAAATCAGCTAACATTCTAAAATCAAAAAATTATTTTCTAGAAGATGGTCATATTTTCTACTTTACGGATAACACTATCAATCATGTAGAAGTAAAGCAGCCTGAAAATGAAGGTACTCTTGCATTAAGCAAATCAAAAATCTTAGATTTTATTTCTATCCATAATCAGCTAATCATTCTTACTTCCCGATCAGTGCTTTATCTGGATAAGAAGGCCTTATTAAGAGACATCATTAAGATCAATAAAGCTATTCCCTTAAGTCCGCATCTCGCCGATGCAACATTAAGTCATATCGATGGCTACGTATGGATATCTACATGCGAGAATCTCTCACTGATCAATGACAACTTAGCAGCCGGCTTACATCCACCTACCCTATCTCTTATGGGTAAAGCAAATCAGAACAACATCACAACCACACTAAAATCCAACAATTTCTACAGCGAAAATATCAATTACACCTACTACATTAATTCTCCTGAAGGCACTAAAACGATCTGGACAAAAGATCCCAATATCCATATAGATCGAGATCTCAATAGCGATGTCAATATAATTGCAAAAATGAGCGATGATGTATTTGCACAAGACATCTATTCTAATGGTATAACGATAAATGCCACAAAATCCCCCATAATAGACATATTGATTAAAATTATCGCTGCTATATTAGCCACATTGTTAATTTTGTGGGCGATTAGAAAGTGGATTACTGCCTAATCATATAACATACTCACAATGTGTAGCGTTATAAGCTTTCACAGATAGGATTTTCTGATTATATGAGAAATATTGTTTTTGCTATATTATGTTGTTTCATGCTGCAATTGCAAGCGCAAGAAGGCATAGAGTATGGTGGACATGCAGGTCTCGCCTACTATTTTGGTGATCTTAATACCAATTATGACCTCTCTCGTCCTGGATATGTTATCGGCCTTAAGTTCAGGAGAAACTATAATGAAAGAATATCCCTGACAGCGGCTTTAGATTATGGACGTATTAGTGGATCAGATGAGAATTCCAACAATGCCTTTGAGCGGAGTAGAAACCTTGATTTCTATTCTCAGATTTTAGACGGTAGTGTCACATTTGAGTTTAACTTTTTTCCATACATACATGGCAGTGCAGAAGAATACTATACACCATATTTATTCGGAGGTCTATCTATGATGCGCTATAATCCTAAGACTACTTTAGAAGATGAGACGTATACATTAAGAGATTTTGGTACCGAAGGACAATTCGTAGGAGGTGAGTATGGATTTGTAACGGCGTCGTTTGTATTTGGTATGGGCTTTAAGTGGGATATTAATAGAGACTGGAGTCTTAATGCACAACTAAGTGGACGTAATGTATTCAGCGACTATATTGATGATGTAAGTGGTCTTTATGCTGAGCCTGCAACATTAGCCTCGCAGAGAGGTGCTGAAGCACCATTCTTAGCTAACCGATCAGCTGATTTAGACTTTGGCAGTGCTGGTACACAGAGAGGCAATGGTAAGAGTAATGATATCGTCTACTTTTTTAGTATCGGCGTTATGAGATATATCGGCCAATTAAAATGTCCCCCCATATCCAAAATAAAAGGCTAATGCCCACGCAGCATTACAATATTCAACTCCAGTCACAAGCTCGAGGTTTTCATATCATCACTCATGAAATTGTTACACAACTCTCGCTACCAGAATCTGGAATTTTACATTTATATATCCAACATACCTCTGCAGGATTAACGATTAATGAAGCTGCAGATCCTGATGTAAGAGTAGACTTCGAGTCAATATTCAATAAGTTAGTTCCAGAAAATATGCCATTTCTCATTCATACTATGGAAGGCCCTGATGATATGCCTGCACATATTAAAGCCAGCATCGTAGGGACTTCTATTTCTATCCCGATAATTAATCATAAATTAGCATTAGGTACTTGGCAAGGTATCTACTTATGTGAATTCAGAAATAACGGTGGTGCAAGAAAAATTGTAGCTTCCATTCTAAGCTAATATATGTCGTACATTATTGAAGGATTGATCTTGGGGTTAGGCTTAGCTATTTCGTTAGGACCAATATTTATTACGCTTACCCAAGCTTCCATCGATAGAGGTATCAAGGCTGGACTCACAGTAGGTGCAGGCATCTGGATCAGTGACATTATATTCATTAGCTTCTTTTATAATTTTATTAATAAGCTAAGTGAGACGATAGAGTCACCGAGCTTTATCTTTTGGATGGGTATCTCAGGTGCAATTGTTTTATTTCTTTTCGGATTATATATGATCATCAGTAAGCCATCACTTAATTACAATGATGAGAAATTAACTGCTAAAAACTACATAGGCTTCTTCCTTACCGGCTTTACTGTCAATAGTGTCAATCCTTTCACTTTCGTCTACTGGATGGGAGTCATATCTACTTACAAGATCGGACAGCAAATCCCTAATAATTCTTTGATGCTTATCTTACTGACCATTCTTACAGTTATAATTCTTTCTGATGCCGCCAAGGTATTCTTAGCTCATAAGCTTAAGTCTGCCATGACACCTCAAGTCATTAATCGTGTCTTCAATTTTTCTGGAGTCATGCTTATCAGCTTTGGAGTATATATGCTTTTTAGGGTGGTGTAGGTAGTTAATAAGAAAAGAGCCAAACCGATCTTCCAACTAAAATAAAGTAAAATGATGACCAAATTAAAGTGGGCAGACGATCCACTGATAGATGTACGGAAGCCCACAAATTTTCAAAATAAAAGCTATTCTACAAGGTCTGATTAGGTAGATACTGATACTAACAATTATAGTCCGATGTCAGAGACATTCGTGCTGTGGTAAATAGTTGTCTATACTGTCCGCGATACTTACATAATTACGCTTTATTTTCAGAATTGAAGAATTGATCCCTATATTGAACCCTGTATTGATCCAATTTCAAAAATTTTTAATCCATAACACTTTCTTAGAATGAAATTATCATTGACATTATCGCTTTTATTGTGTTCAATTATTGCATTATCACAGCTACAATACCAATCTATACAAATGGAGCCGGTTCCGATGGCACAACAGATAGATGTAAGAGCATTAGGTCCAGATTTTCAAGCGGATATGGAATATCTCGAAGGTCCATCACAATCTTCTACTAAGCTTGCTGAGATAAAGGCGTATATGGCAATTAAGTTTCCCAAGAATTATAATGCTACTGCACCAGAAAAAAAATTGGCTGACCCTCCAGTAATAATTTCAGGATTCGAAGCTAATGGAATTGACGGATCTGTGCCAGAAGATAATCATATCGCCGTATCTAATGCGGGAGAGGTATTCTCTGTAGTTAATAGTAATGTCTCTATGAGAGAATCTGATGGTACGTTAATAAGAAATAGAACAATAGAAAGCTTCACTGGCACTTTAGCACCAGGGCAATTCAAATTTGACCCAAGAACAATATATGACCCTATTTCAGATAGATTTATATTTACTTGTCTTGCAGGTAATAACAGCCAGACAAATAGAATAATAGTAGGATTCTCAGAAGAAGGCTCCGTTAACTCTACATGGAACATGTACGAATTTACTGGTAATCCGCGAGGTGATAATACGTGGTCAGATTATCCTATGATTTCTATTACCGAAAACGAGCTTTTCTTAACACTTAATCTGATCGAAGATAATGTATCATGGCAAGAAGGATTTGCGGAGACATTCATATATCAGATCGATAAGAATACTGGATTTAATGGTGAAGATCTTAAGATCAGACAGTGGTCAGACTTAACATGGGATGGCACTCCTATAAGAAATTTCTGTCCTATTAAGTATGCAGACGAAAACGTAGGCGAATCTATGTACTTCTTATCAGCACTTAATTTTGCTATAGATTCTGATACTATTTTCATTGCAGAGATAACAGGATATCAAGATGATGCTGAAGTCAAACTCGATGTAAGGAATGCCGATTTTATTTACGGAGCACCACCTGTCGCTAACCAGCCGCAAGGCCTATTAGAGACTAATGACGCAAGAGTCTTAGATGGCTACCTGCTTAATAATCACATTCAGTTCGTAGGTAATACCATCAATCATGGTACAGGATTCGCTGATGTGTATCATGGGATTATAGAAGACGTTACAGGAAGTAAAACTATACGAGGTCAACTGCTTGGTGGCTCCAATGTAGAATATGGCTATCCAGGTATTGCATGGGCTGGAACAGAAGTATCAGATCGAGAATCGATAATAGTCATGTCGCATGCCGCTATAGATATGCAACCAGGGATTACGGCAATGTATTTTGACAATACCGAAGATTACTCAGATCCTATAGAAATAAAATCAGGCGACAGTCATATAGATAATCTAAATGGTAACATAGAAAGATGGGGAGATTATGCTGGATGCCAGCGTAAGTATAATGAACCTGGTATCGTATGGACAAGTGGAACTTTCGGAGCTATTAATAACCGAGGTATTACTTATGTCAATGAACTATCAAAGCCTGGCAGAATGACTTCTACGTACGATAACGCTGTGGAGCAAAATGTAACAATCAGCCCCAATCCGAGTTCTGATAAGACAAGCGTAAAATTTGAAGCTACAGATTATAGTCGCATTAACATCTCACTTATAAACGCTCAAGGGCAGACTGTTAAGTTACTCTATGATGACAAGCCAAAAAAACTTGGACTTATAGAGTTTTCGTTTAATAATCACGCCTTGGATAATGGTACTTATTTTATGAATATCAAAATAGGCGATAAACCGCTAATGACTGAGCGTATCGTGGTCCTTAAATAGTGACCTGTAGTTAGATTATTAGATGATAATCTAAAAGCTAATGTCTTCTATCAGCTATTTATATAGCTTTATATCAAAAGTGGCATTCTTTTGGAATAGGATAAGTTTGTAAACAATCAATTTTCAAAATTTTCGCCTGAGGATTTGCTATCGTAGGGTGAAATGACCAATCAAACTTATGAAAGGATCGAGAGTCGTGTCGGTGATAATAATAACTATATATCTATTTTTATATAATGTAGATGCTATCAATGCCATATCTGACCCCATCAATTCCATATCTAATCTTAATGCAACGATAGATTCTGATGCTATACAGATCACTTTTAGTGGTACTTCTAAGAATGTTAGATATTATGTCATTGAAAAGAGACTATCAGATAAGACAGCATATACAAAAGTAGGTCATCTTCTGCCATCGCATAACAATCAAGATTTATACTTTTCTGATACAGAAATAAATGATCTTGGAACTTACTACTATAGAGTAAAGACCATATACAGAGATGGGCAAATGACTATCAGCGAGGCCATTACCACTACTATAGATTCTATTATAACAGAAAAAGAATCTATCCACAAATACATATATAAAGAGGGCGATAAAATCAATATACGACTCATAATAAATCATGACGCTACGATGGAAGGCGGATTCTATGATAATAGCGGACAGCTTATCAAGCAAGTATCTAAAAAATCTATAACCAAAGGTCTTAGCGAGTTTTCATTTGATATATCCACTTTTGACAACGGTAATTACCTCCTTATACTAAAGGTCGGAAAAGAAAACATCATAGAAAGAATCACCGTGGAGTAGTAATCCAACTTTATATCCATATATAATCCATAGCTTATCTTCATAAAGCGGTCCTCTAACATATGTAGAGCTTTAATATCGAGCATAAAGCTACAACATCTGTATTATTACTCTGTTGGTAGAATGATTCCGTTAATATTTCTATAATAATTTGTAAGTCAGAAACATTTGAATTAAGTTTCTCATTATTATTAATGTATAAGTGCACATAGTACCTTAACTTACGGTATATAAATCTGATGTGTAATAGAGAACTTAATATGAAGATGAAAATATCTCTGTTTCTAAGTATGATGATGGTCTGTATAACTTTAGGTTATACTCAGGATATTAGATTAAAGAATCCTTCTTTTGAAGATCGTCCACATATGGGTGCTTTTGATAATAATTCAAGTATTAAAGGATGGTATGACTGTGGTGCTATAAATTTTCCTACAGCGACGCCTCCAGACATACACGCAGGTGCTACCAGGGACGCATCATTCTGGGATAATAATGTCGCTATAGCGCATGGCAAGACATACCTGGGACTTGTCGTAAGAGACAATGAGTCATGGGAGTCAGTATCACAACGACTGGCGCTTCCATTGTCATCAGAAAAGTGTTACACGTTCTCCATACTTATAGCAAGGTCAGATACTTACAACAGTGCTACGATGAGTACAAGATTCCAAGCTGGTGCAAGAAAAGCAAGCTTTACAACTCCAGCAGTACTTAGGGTATGGGGTGGTAATGGCTTTTGTGCTGACAACCAACTACTCGCAGAATCAGCACCGATAGATCACAGTGAGTGGAAGGAATATGAATTTAAAATAGAACCTAATAATGATTATAATGTCATAACCTTGGAAGCCTTCTATAAGACACCTTTACTATTTCCATATAATGGACACATCCTACTGGATAATGCTTCTGATTTTAATATAACTCCATGTAGCGAAGATTTCGTTATGCGGGTAAAAGAAGTCAGAGACCCCAAATTAATAGTGACGAGAAAAATGCCTGCTCACAAAGCCAGGGCAGCAGAAAAAAGAATATTTGAAAGAGAAAGAAGAGAAAATATTGTAGATACAATTGTCTATAAAAGACCAAGCAAGGACAATGTACTATCCTTAGACAGAAAAAAAATGTCAAAAGGATCTAAGATCAATATAGATCATCTATACTTCGCAGCTGATACTTCTTCTATAAATAATGAATCTTTTGATGTGCTCAATGAAGTCTATGATTTCTTGTCAGAAAATGAAGATATATACATAGAAATAGGTGGCCATACGAATAGTTCTCCAAGATATCACAGCTATTGTGATAAGCTTTCTGAGGCCCGTGCCAAAGCTGTGGCAGACTATTTGATATCTAAAGGTATAGAGAAGGACCGATTATCCTTTAAAGGCTATGGAAAACGGAAGCCTATAGCTTCTAATGGTACTGTAGAAGGTAGAAAAAAGAACCAGAGAGTGGAGATTAAGATTTTGAAAATTTTACCAAGTAGTACCATCACAGGCCAATAATATTAATAATTAGCAGCTAAAATCTTGGATTTCGTACAAAAATTGAATTTTTAAAAATAGAAGATGAACCTGAAAAAAATAGTTTTTATCACGCTTATACTAAGCAGTTTTGGATTGAGCGCTTTCTATGCCACTAAGAGTGCTCAAGAAAAAGAGCCACTTATCCTTAATGCTATAATGCAATTTTTAGAAGTCTATCACTTCCAGCCGATGGATATCGATGATAATTTTTCTGTAAAAGCTTTTGATAATTATTTAAAATCAATAGATGGCAGAAAGCGTTTTCTTATACAAGATGAGGTCAATCAGCTATCACAATATAAGGACCAATTAGATGATCAAGCCAAATCAGAAAGCTTCGAATTCTTTGATAAATCTGTTATAATAATAAATGAATCACGAGCAAGAGCTCACAAGATATACAACGAATTAATAGAAGAAGGTATAGATGTAAAAAGACCAGGTACTATAGAGCTCGATGGCGAAAAACTTGATTACGCTAAGAACGAAAATGAACTAAAAAACTACTGGAGAAAATTATTGAAGTATGATCTTGTTAATAGGTTAGAGGATAAAGTATCAGCACAGGATAAAAGAATCAAATTAGAGAAAGAAAAAGAAGAGTCAGGTGAAGCAGACCCAGATGCTGAGAAAGATCCACTAAAGACAGAAGAAGAACTCAAAGCGGATGCATTAAAAGCAATGGAGAAGTCTTACAAGAACTGGTTCAGCACATTAGATAAAGATAGAAGATCAGATAAGTTTGCGAGATACATGAATGCGATGACACATTTATTTGATCCACATTCTGATTACTATAGTCCAAAAGATAAAGAAGATTTTGACATAAGAATGGGCGGCAAGTTAGAAGGGATCGGAGCAAGATTATCCCCACAAGATGAATATACTAAAGTGACGTCTATCATTCCTGGTGGACCAGCATGGAAAGGTAAAGAGCTTGGCGTAGATGATCTTATCACAGCTGTCAAGCAGGAAGATGGAGAACCTATAGATATCACAGGATGGAGATTAGACGATGTGGTACAGAAGATAAGAGGTGACAAAGGTACAACCGTTGTTCTGACGGTAAAAAAACCTGATGGCACTATAGCAAATATCGCTATACAAAGAGATGTCGTCAATATAGATGATGCATTCGCGAGATCTGTAATTATGGATATACCAGATGTAGCTAAGAATGTAGGTTATATAAGTCTACCTAAATTCTATAGCTCATTCGAAAAAGAAGATGGCAACTCTTGTGCTGAAGATATCAAGAAAGAAATAGAAAAACTTAATCACCAGAATGTGAATGCGATGATTCTGGACCTTAGAAGTAACGGTGGTGGCTCACTTAAGGATGTCGTAGACATGAGTGGACTATTTATTAAAGATGGTCCTATTGTACAAGTAAAGCCTCGAACTAAAGAAGCCTACCTCTATGAAGATGAGGATCCACAAGTACACTACTCAGGACCACTCGTTGTTATGGTTAATCAGTTTAGCGCATCGGCATCAGAAATTCTTGCAGCAGCACTTCAAGATTATGACAGAGCAGTTATCGTAGGTAGTAATTCTACTTTCGGTAAGGGTACAGTACAGAGATTCGTAGACTTAGACAGATTCTATAGAGACCAAGAAAATCTAAATCTCGGTAATCTAAAAATCACTATGCAAAAGTTCTTCAGAGTCAACGGTGGTTCTACGCAGCTTAAAGGTGTGACTCCAGATATCATCCTCCCTAATAATTATCATTACATCGAAACTGGTGAGAAGGACTACGATTATGCAATGGAATGGTCAGAAATAGAACCTGTAGAGTACACTCAAGAAGTCTATAACATCTCTAATAAAGAAATGCTTATCAAGAATAGTGCAGATAGATTAAAGCAAAGTAATGAGTTCAATCTTATACTCGAGAATGCTCAGCGTCTTAAGGACAATAAAGATCTGACAGAATACCCTATAGGTTACGATGATTACACTGCATATGTCGATGCTAAAGAAAAAGAAGCAGAAAAATTCAAAGATTTATTCGATGATAAAGTAGCAGGATTAAGTATCAAGAACTTAGATGTAGATTCTACATACATCAATTTTGACGAGTCAAGAATAGAAAGAAATAAAGAATGGATCGAAGCACTCGAGAAAGATATATACATAGAAGAAGTTATGTACATAATCAATGACATGATAGATTCTGATGACAAATTAGCTGTTGTAAAAAAGAAGTAATTACTTAAGAAGTTAAGATATATAAAACCAATCGGCATTGCCGGTTGGTTTTTTTTTGTGTAATTAGATAAGATTATACTGTTTCTTATGTGAGAAAATTGGCCTATATTTAAAAGTTAAGAATGGAAACAGAAATAATATAGTGGAAAATTACAATTCTAACGATGACTAAAGAAGCAGATACTACTCAAGAACCTATGCCTATCTATGGTCAGGAATATACCTATGCTGACTATTTAAAGTTTAAGTACGATCATATGGTGGAGCTAATAAGAGGGAAAATATATAAGATGACTCCAGCGCCTTCTACTTATCATCAGCAGATAAGCACAGAAATAATAGGTAATTTTTATAATTATCTAAAAGGAAAGCCATGTAAATTATTTCCTGCACCATTTGATGTAGTTCTTCCTATCCAAAATCAAAAGAAAAACAGCTCTACAACGGTAGTACAGCCAGACCTATGTATCATATGCGATATCGACAAAATAGAGAAAGCGGGATGTATAGGAGCACCCGATCTTGTTGTAGAAATACTATCTCCAAGTACATCCAAGAAAGATCTCAATGACAAATACAGTATTTACGAAGAATCCGGTGTCAAAGAATACTGGATCATCATGCCCAAAGAAAAAATAGTGGAAGTCTTTTATTTAGAAGATGGAAAGTACCAGCGTCTTAAAGTATACACTTCTGATGAGGTTATGAGCCCAGTGTTATTTCCAAATTTAAGTATTCAATTACCTGAAGTATTTAAAGATCTTTCAAATTAGTTAGAATCAGAGGATCTTAATTCATAAGGATTTCAATCTATTAAGAATTAGATATTGTTAAAGAATATCAGATTATTGTTGTTCTTCTATGTAATCTAATTCTGCCTCTACCCTCTTAAGTAGACGTTTTGCCTGTGTGACGAATCGGCCGATATTACGCCTTGCTTTAGAGTCATTAACCTTAATGCTTTCAAGGCTTGATATAGAAGATTCTAACTTAGATTTCGCTTCCATCATTTTAGCTTTAGAGTAATCAAGATTCCACTTCTTAGCATTATAGTTTTTAGCTTTTCCCTTTTTCTGACATTCATTATACAGGTCTGTTGCCGTCTGGCAATCTTGTGTTGCTATTTCTATGATCTCTGGTTGTGAGAATACCTCGTACATATCAACTTTTTGCTGTAGGTACTTTTGCCATTTAATGAGCAGTCGTACATCATCTCCATTTTTCTTAGATCGTTCTATCTGAGCTAAAATTTTAGATTTTTCTTCCATAGCAAAATGAGCATCAATTAATGCTGGATAATCCATTTCTATATCATATTCAGATTCTACCATTCCATTTTTAAACTGACTATAATCTATAAACTTATTAGATAGCTGCCACATAGGATCGAATGGCAAGTGTGTCTTTATCATCTCCGTTGGAATTGTCTCATACCATTCTGATTTATATTCCTTGACAAATTTATTCTTATCACTGATATAACCTGCTCCCCATGTTGCATCATATAATTTCCATTCTCCATCGACTTTAATAGCATTCCAAGCATGGCCTATCCGCTTATTGATATTACCATTCTGATTCTTAGTCATTCCTTCCACTACATAGGATTGATACCCGAGCTCCGTTACAATCTCATGAAACAATAGAGAATAATCTTCGCAGACTCCCTTTTCACTTTTAATAACTTTATCAAGCATTTGTTGCTTATATTCGATTTCAGATTTGGAGCCCTTTTTACCTGAGGGCTTGCGTCTGTCAGTAATAGTCTCCAGTTTTTTGACATCGTACTTTATATTATAAGTGATCCAATTATAGACGGATAATATAGTATCTTCTTGGATATCTATATCACTGATGAGCTTGTCTAATGATGTAGATTGTGCAAAGGATAGCTGTGTGACAAATACTAATAGAAGGGTTAGATATCTCATGGAAGTAGTTTCTAAATAAAGTGTGATGTTATTATTCGTTTATAACTTCAATCTTCTGACTTTCTTCTATGCCATTCCTCATGACTGTGAGTATATAAATACCACTTTGTATATCATCAATATCTAAGTGATACTCATCTAATGGTGGGCTAATTACTTCACGAAGAACTTCTCGACCCAGTATAGATCGCATTGTTATCTGATCAAATTCACTTCCTCCAGATATATGTAACCTATCGGATGCTGGATTAGGCCATACATTAAGTTGCGGTGATGGAGTGATGTCTGAATTAGATGTCATACAATTCTGAGTGTCGCCTGTAATCGTCCAATTTAGGTCAATTGTCAAATCAAACCAGGCACTGTAATCACAATATTCTAATCCTTCGGCACCCAAGGTCTTATATTTAGGTGTATTTGGATTATCAGCCCATCCTCGAAGTGTAGCTTCATAATTATCAATGGAAAGACCACTACTATCTAACATACCTTCGAGTGAGTCAAAAAATGCAAGATTGAATAAATCCCACTCACCTAAATCTTGATTGAAATTAGTAGCTCCAGAAAACATATTTGACAGTTTAACAACATTAGATACATCCCAGCTATTTATATCTTGATTAAAAGATATCGCTCCAGAAAACGTAGAATGCATATATACAACATTAGATACATCCCAGTTTCCTATACCTTGATTAAAACTTTCAGCCCCAAAGAACATACTTTTCATATCTGCAACTGAAGATACATCCCAGCTACTTATATCTTGATTGAAACTTTCAGTCCTAGAAAACATATTTGACATATCTGTTACAGATGACACATCCCAGATACCTATATCTTGATTGAAGATAGCAGTCCCATTAAACATACGTCTCATATTTGTTACAGATGATACATCCCAACTACTTATATCTTGATTGAATTTGCAAGCTCCATCAAACATACCTGACATATCTGTTACAGATGATACATCCCAATCTATTATATCCTGATTGAAATTTTCAGCTTTAGAAAACATATATTCCATATCTACTACAGAAGATACATCCCAACTACATATATCTTGATTGAAACTTTTAGTCCCAGAAAACATATTTGACATATCTGTTACAGATGACACATCCCAGATTCCTATATCTTGATTGAAGATAGCAGTCCCATTAAACATACGTCTCATATTTGTTACAGATGATACATCCCAACCACTTATATCATGATTGAATTTATCGCTATTAGAAAACATATATACCATATTTGTTACTGAAGACACGTTCCAACTTCCTATATCCTGATCAAAGTTGTAAGCACCTGCAAACATAGCTGACATATCTGAAACAGAGGACACATCCCAACTTCTTATATCTTGATTGAAATTAACAGCTCCATCTAACAATTTCGACATATCTTCTACGCCAGATACATCCCATCTACTTATATCTTGATTGAAATTTTCGGCTTGATATAACATACCTGACATATTTGTTACATTAGATATATCCCAAGAGCCAATGTCACCATTAAAATTTCTTGCATCTCCAAACATAAAAGCAGTAGAAGTAACTTTATTTAAAATTGGCATATCTTATCCCGATGTTATTAAGTTATCACACCCTTTAAACGCATTTTCCATAGAAACCCATTCTGTATCACCCCACTGCTCGATTCCTATTATTTTAGGAGCATCTGAATTTATTACATAATAATTACTTATAATTCCATTAAAATATATCCTCGGAAACAGCCCTCTAATAGCCACCGTATACGTACCCGCTGTCTCATAATCATGGGCTATATCTCCATCTACTCCTATATCATCATACACTCCATCATTATCCCAGTCGACATCATAATTATATGTCTCTCCTGGGAAATTAGGAATGGTTATACATGAAGAACAAGAGATACCATCATTATCAGTTTTCCATGTAGTAATGAATGGCCGCTGAGCTGCGACTACAGATAATGTACATACATATATGGATAGAAGGATTAAGATACGTAACATGACTTCGGTTGTTTTATATTCTATAATGTAGGTAGCTGTAAAGCTTACTGTTGTATAAATATAACTAATAAAATGTGATAGCTGTTGAGAAGTAAAAATCTAACGAGCGTTTGACTACCACTTCTAGATTGAAGGGGACATGTTCCCTTGGAGTGAGTTTAGGATAATTACTAAATTAATTATGAGTAGATTCTAATCTCTACGACCCTTACTTCCACCTCTTGAGGAGCCACCGCTACGGCCACCGCCGCCGCCTTTATTATTCCTACCGCCACCAGAACGTCCTCCTGATTTACCGCCAGAATTTCGGCCTCCACGACCTCCGCCGCCTCTGTTACCACCTCGTCCGCCGCCGCCGCGTCCACCACGACTTCCTCGGCTGTTAGGATTCCACTCAGGTGACTGACCTATCTCAGGAGGAATTTTCATTTTGATGACTTCCTTTTCTATAAGTTGCTCTATCTGAGCAAAGTTTCTCATATCATCGGTATTGATAAAAGTTATGGCTACACCTGACGTATCGGCACGTGCTGTACGACCTATTCTATGTACATAATCTTCGGCGTCACTTGGAGTCCCATAATTCACAACAAGATTAATGTCTTTGACATCGATACCTCTACTTATAACATCTGTAGCGACAAGTATTCTCGTATCCTTGGACCTGAATCTAAGCATAACCTTCTCTCTCTCTTTCTGATCAAGATCTGATGAGATGGCTTCAGCTTCAAGCTTAGCGGTCTTTAGAGCTTTAGTTACTGCAGCTACATTTTTCTTCGTTGAGCTAAATATGATAATACTATTATACGCAGGCTTGTCTTTTATGAGCTTTACAAGTAATGGTATCTTATGCTCGTCTTGTACGAGATAAGCTGCTTGTAATATTTTCGCATTAGGCTTAGATATTGCGATTTTTATTTCTTTAGGATCTTTGAGAATCGTCTTACTGAGCTTAACAATTTTCTGTGGCAATGTAGCACTGAATAGTAGTGTCTGTCTCTTTGGTGGTAGCAGCTTTATGACAGACATTATGTCATCATAGAACCCGATATCTAACATTCTATCTGCTTCGTCTAATATCAGATAGTCTATAGTCTTACAACTGAAATATTTGCTATTAATAAACGAGATCAACTTACCGGGTGTAGCGACGACGATATTAACTCCACTCTTGAGTGCTTTCTGTTGATCACTCCAATCTTGTCCACTTCCACCACCATATAGAGCGATAGAAGACACATTCGTCATGTAAGAAAAAGCTTGGATTTGATTATCGATCTGCAATGCTAATTCTCGCGTAGGACATATTACGAGAACCTGAGTAGTACCTTTATTTTCTCTCGAGAGCTTATCTATAATCGGTAATATAAAAGCTGCCGTCTTACCCGTCCCTGTCTGTGCAGAGGCAAGGATATCATGACCGTTCATTATATGCGGTATAGATTGCTCTTGTATAGGTGTTGCATTCTCAAAACCCATATACCCTAATGCTTCCAATATAACTTCACCAAATCCTAATTCTTCAAATGTCATGCTTTGCGTTTAATCTAACTTTATTTATAAAAACCACCGCTATTCTATCTTTTAACCTACTTAAGGTCACGTTATCATCTATTAATTAGCTCAAGGTACTCCATTTCTGTCAATATCTCGACACTCCCTAATGCCTGTGCCTTCTTTAACTTAGACCCCGCCTTCTCACCCACTACCAAGATATTCAGATTAGAGCTTACCGCAGATATATTCTTAGCACCATTTTCTTCCGCCATCTCAGTCGCTTGCTTACGTGTCATTTGTTGTAAGCTACCAGTGAATAAGATTGTCTTCCCTACCAGAGGTGCATTTTCTTTGATTGCTTTAGGCTTGTCAGAATCTATCTGGAGAAGATTGACACCGTAAGTATCCATCCTTCTGAGCATCGCAATATTATCATCTTGAGAAAACCACGCGATCACATTCTCAGCTACAACAGGACCTACATCTTTTATCTCGACAAAGTGCTCCGTAGACCATTCTTGTAGATCAAATATGGATTCAATATTCTGAGCTATAAGTTTACTTACTTTCTTACCTAAGTGATGTATGCTTAAGCTATTGAGCACTCTATTAAGCGGATTTAGTTTTGCCTTGTTGATCGCCTTCTCAAGCTTAGTCACCGACTTCTGACCAAAACCTTCTAACTTACTGATCTTGCTATAATCTAAATTATAAACGTCTGAAATATCTGACAACCATCCCATCTTCTGAAACTTCTCGACATATGATTTCCCGAATCCATCAATATTCATCGCAGGTTTTGACACATGATATATGATACGTTGTAGATTTTGCTCTTCGCAATTAACGTTCTCACATCTCCACGCGGCTTGCTCTTCGCTCTTGCTTAACTTAGTATTACAGAAAGGACATGCTTTAGGAAACTCAATTACAAGCTCCTCACCAGTCCGGAGGTCTGGCAATGACTTGACGACATATGGTATAACATCACCAGCACGTTCTATTAATACTTTATCTCCGATTCTAAGATCTTTCTGTATTATAAATTCTTCGTTGTGTAATGATATCGATGACACCGTTACGCCCGCTAAGTGCACAGGATCTACTTTTGCTACAGGCGTAATAGCTCCCGTTTTTCCGATCTGATATTCTACATCTAATAATGTCGTAGTCGCCTGCTTAGCTTTAAACTTGTATGCGATGGCCCATCTCGGATGGTGATTAGTAGATCCAGATTTTTGCTGCAGTAAGAAATCATTGACTTTAATCACTGCACCGTCTATCTCGTAATTGTATGACTCTCTCTCCTTCTCCCAAGCATCCGCGTACTTATATGTCATCGTAATATCAGAGGCTAAATGTTCTTGTCTCTTAGGGATCTTGAATCCAAGCTTATCTAATAATGCGATCACTAAACTATGACTCTGTAATTCTTGTAATTTGTCATTGCCTTCTTTATCTACCGCATATGCGACTTGAAAAATGAAAACTTCAAGTCCTCTCTTTCTCGTCTCATTAGCATCTTTCATCCTTAATCCTCCAGTCGCCGCATTTCTAGGATTAGCGAATACTTCTAATCCCTCTTCTTCTCTTTGAGTATTTTTCTTTATGAAATTATCCTTGGCAATCACTGCTTCGCCTCGTAATTCTACTTTATATATTCCTACATTAGAAAACTTAGCAGAGAGTGGCACAGAGGATAGAGATTTTGCATTGGAAGTAATGTCTTCGCCAGACACACCGTTACCTCTTGTAGCAGCACGTACGAGCATATCGTTCTCATATACTAATGCAATAGAACCACCATCTAATTTAGGTTCGACATAATATTCAATGTTTTGATTTTCTGATAACTGGCAGAGTTTTCTTATTTGTTTATCAAATTCTACAAGATCTTCGTTATTGTAAGAATTCTCTAATGATAGCATCGGAACATTATGCTCTACGAGCTGAGCGTCTGAATTAAGATCACTCGATACTCTACGACTTGGCGAATCCAATCGGATAATATCAGGATGCGATAGCTCTAATGATTCTAATTTCTTATACAAGGTATCATATTCCTTATCAGAAATTACTGGATTATTATCTACGTAATACTTCCACTCGTGAAAATGTAGTGCTTCTACTAAAGTATCGTAGTCTTGCCTATCTACTGATTCTGTGATTAAGCGTTTAGATATTTCAAAAAATTTAGCTTGTGTTTTTTTATCGTGCATGTGATATTACATAGAAGTAGATAATAATCCACCCATAATTTATTAGCAATAATTACTTGTTAGTATAAAAGTAATTTTAAATATCAGAAGTAGGACTTTGTGACATTATTTCACAATACATGCCTAAAAGTTGTATATATCTTTCTTTTTAGGATTAAAACGTATAATTTTTTCGTTAAATATTAAAAAAAACTTATATATAAACTTTTTAACGACTAACTTTATATTTAATAACTAACAAAACTTCAAAAAAATGTTTAAAGAATTTAAAGAGTTTATCCTAACAGGAAACGTAATAGATTTTGCGATAGCAGTCATACTTGCAGGGGCAGTGGGACTTGTTGTTAATGGATTTGTAAATGATATCATCATGCCAGTCGTCGGACACTTCGCTGGAGGTGTTGACTTCGCTAACATGAGGCATGTATTATCACCGGCAGAAATAAGTGCTGATGGTGTGGTTGTAAAAGCAGAAAATGCGATCAGATACGGATCATGGATTAACTCTATCATTAACTTGATCATAGTAGGATTTGTATTATTTATGATTGCAAAATCTAAAATTAAGTACATGGGTGCTGTTCCAGATCCAGGACCAACGGATGATCAAGCATTATTAGCTGAGATTAGAGATGCTCTAAGGAAGTAATTTTCGAATTACTTTCTAATAAAAATATCAGGCCGCTGCATTTTATGTAGCGGTTTTTTTTATTTCTAATATCAAAGCTTAAATTTAAACATGCCATTAATCTATGATCAATCTATTAATCCTAATACGCGAATAGTAGTATGGGAGACTACTGAGATAGCATCTTTCTTTATCCAAGCATTACAACTCAATAAAAAAGAAATAGATGACTTGAATGAACTACGTCCTCACAGAAAATCTGAATGGCTGACCAGTAGATACCTCTGCCAACTTGTAGATAGCCATGCAACCAGACGACTAATAATAAAAGATGAAAACAACAAGCCTACTATCCAAAATTCTTCTAAGCATATATCTATCAGTCATTCTAAAAATAGAGTTGCAGTAATTATCTCAGACGTAGCTGTAGGAATAGATATCCAAAGAAACGAAGATAAAATAATCCGTATTCAACATAAATTTATATCCACAGAAGAACATAATAGAATAGATAGGGATAAGGTCACAGAATCTTACCACATATTTTGGGGAGCTAAAGAGTGTATGTACAAAGCTTATGGCAAACGAGAAATAGAATTTCGAGAACATATGCATTTATACCCCTTCAAGTACTTTACTTCTCATTTAAAATTAAAAGGATGGCTCAGAAAAAATAATATTGATCAATCCTACACTTTATATACAGATAAGATTGATGATTACTATCTTGTATTTTCAATCCTCGATGATGCTTAAAAAATTCATTTTTCTACTTTTAACTTTACTGATATTAGCCTGTAAATCAGAATCTAATCAATCAGCTGATATAGAACCGCTATTCAAAGAGGAAATTCCTCAAGACTTCTTAGGTTTCTACGATCGCTTTCACAGTGATATAGATTATCAATTAGATCACACCATATTTCCATTGCAACAGCAATCTGATTCTACTTTATGGCAAAAGGATCAATGGACTATGCATAAACCATTCGCAACACAAGGAGGAGAATTCACAAGAAGCTATACGCATCTTAAAGGCATCATCGTAGAAATTATTCAAGACCAGAAAGGACTCTTCACTATAGAGAGGCGTTTTAATAAAACTGGTGACACTTACAATCTTATCTATTATAAGGTTGCCAATGCATTTGAGAATTCGGATTTTGAAGAGGATCTGGGAGAAGATTTGGAATAACATTTGGAATAGCATTTGGAATAACGGTAATGGCAATTAACTTTTTATTTCTGATTGAGATTTTATTAAGATTAGTATTCAACTATTAAGAAGCTTTATTGGGAATAATTTTTGTATCATTAGCCTTGTGATTAACTCGTTACATATTAAGAACTTTAAATCCATTAAGGAATTAAAGATTAACCCAAGAAAAGTGAATCTTTTCATTGGACGTCCCAATGTAGGTAAGTCTAATGTACTTGAGGCCATATCTATGCTCAATACAAAAGAATTAATATGCAAACCAAGAAAAATTGATAATCTTATTGTTAGATATAATTCTGTAGGAAATCTTTTTCTTGATAGAAAGGAAATAAGTTATATCGAATCAAACTTAAATAAACTCCAACTAAAACTAACCGCAGATAATTCTTGTGAATTTGAGTACGAAGGGAAATTGACTAACAGCAATAATTCAGAAAATTTAGATCAAAAATTTACTTTTAGAACAGGCTTGAATGGAATTCTAAATTGGGATAATGACAAGTTTCAAAAAGCCAATGACGTCAATATTAAATTATACAAATTTAGAGAATCATCTATAAAGCTTAGGAATATCAGCTTATTCCAAAATTCTCTGAATTTTCCTTTCGGAGAAAATTTGTTTTCAGTAATAGAATCTGACAATGACTTAACAAGTACATTATCAGATATTCTTAAAGACTATGATTTAAATTTGGTTTTTATTGAAGATGATAGAAAATTTGTAATTCAGAAAAAGCAGAATAATAGAATTATCCAGTTACCTCTCGAATTAATTGCCGATACCATAAAAAGGTATATTTTTTATTTAGTTGCCATTAAAACGAACTCAGAATCAACCTTAATATTCGAAGAACCCGAATCCAATTCTTTTCCACCTTACATAGTTCAACTTGCTGAAAATATTGCCGCAAGTGATAACCAGTTTTTCGTTACCACCCATAGTCCTTATATATTAGAAACTCTATTTAATAGATGTAATCAATCTGATATTGCTATTTATCACTTAGAATATGAAAATCATGAAACTAAAGTTAACCAACTTGAAAGTGCAGCTGTAAAGGAATTGATCGAATTAAAAGGAGATGTATTGTATAATCTGGATTATTTCAAGAATACAAATGGCTAAAATAATATATCCAGAATGCAATGGAGAAACTTATCTATACGAAATAATCAAGCCCTCAGGAGCTAAAAAACCTATTCATCAAGGTCCAGGAGGTATAGGTCGAGTGCTAAAGCGTATAAAAGATTTCAATGATGACACTCTAATTGGTATTATTGATAATGATAACAGTCTACCTACTGAGTTTGAAAAATACTCAAGAATAGATCCTGCAGATCCAAGTAGAGAGATTAATTCTGACGACCAATCAAAATCCGGTATCAAGTACTACAAGCATAATTCTCAAAACTCATATTTAATAATTCAAGAACCAGATTTGGAAGGATGGTTATGTAAACTTGGAAAACACAATGATTTATTCCCAAAAGGCAGCTCCATTAATACTCCAAAGAAAATGAAAGCTATCACAAAGCAAAAAGCTACACGATTAGGTAGGAACACTGAGTTTAAAAAATTAATAAAAGCTATAGAGCTCCTGCCTGAATCACCTCTAAAAGAAATAAAAGACTTTATAGAGAAAATATAAAACCTAAGGTATTTATCGAATACAAAATTATTCTACACCTCCTCAGCATTCATCTCATAAGACTCTATAGGTGGACAAGTACATATAAGATTTCGATCACCGAAGGCATTATCCACTCTCGCTATTGTAGGCCAAAATTTAAATTTACTTCTGAGGGATTCCACAGGGTAAGCCGCTTGGCTTCTACTGTACGAGTGGTGCCATTCATCTGCAGTAATTTCATGTATCGGGTGTGGTGCATTATGTAAGACGTTATCTTCTGCATCGACAACACCATTTATAACTTGATCTATTTCTTTTCTGATACCTTTCATAGCATCTATGAATCTATCAAGCTCAGCTTTATCTTCACTTTCTGTAGGCTCTATCATAATAGTACCAGGTACAGGAAAGCTTAATGTAGGTGCATGAAATCCATAATCAATTAATCGCTTAGCAATATCTTCGGCAGTGATACCTTCTTCCTTAAACATGCGTAGATCAATAATAAGCTCATGGGCACAGTAACCTTTATTATTAGTGTATAGTATAGAATAGTTATCTTCTAAGCATGACTTAATATAATTAGCGTTAAGAATTGCTAATTCTGTAGAACTTCTTACACCTTCTCGTCCCAGTAATCTTATGTAAGCATATGAGATCAATAATATACTTGCGCTGCCCCACTCTGCCGCTGATATCGGCTTAAGAGCTACAGCGCTATTGTCAGCATTAGGGTGGCCTGGTAAGAATGGAAGTAGCTTCTCGTTGACACATACAGGCCCCATCCCTGGGCCGCCGCCTCCGTGTGGGATACTGAATGTCTTATGTAGGTTAAGATGACAGCAGTCAGCATGTATTGCTCCTGGGCTTGTGAGTCCGACTTGTGCATTCATATTAGCACCATCCATATATACTAATCCTCCTGCATCATGTATGCGATCACATATTTCTATGACGTCTTCTTCGAATACGCCATGCGTAGATGGGTATGTAATCATTATCGCTGCGAGGTTGTCCTTATGCTTTTCTATTTTTTCTTTTAAGTCATCGAGAGAGATATTACCATCTTCATTACAAGTAGTAATGATAACTTTCATACCGGCCATAACGGCACTGGCAGGATTAGTACCATGGGCAGAAGACGGTATGAGGACGATATCTCTATTCGTTTGCTCATTAGCTTCATGGTATGCTCTTATCATCATTAATCCAGCATACTCGCCTTGTGCTCCAGAATTAGGCTGTAATGTACATCCTGCAAAACCAGTAATGACAGATAAGTATTCTGATAGTTCATCAAAAATCTGCTGGTACCCCTGAGTCTGATCTGCTGGAGCGAATGGATGCAAAGCAGAAAACTCTGGCCATGAGACGGGCATTAATTCCGTAGCTGCATTCAGCTTCATAGTACAACTTCCTAATGGTATCATAGAATGTACTAATGATAAATCCTTATTCTCAAGCGATTTGATGTAACGCATCATAGTGGTCTCCGTATGATAAGAAGAGAATACCGGATGCTGAAGATAATCCACTTCTCTTATCATATCATCTGGAATGCCATATGAGACACCGTTACTGTATCCTTGATTTTGATTACCATCAAATGTATAAATGATATCATCGAAATCCTCACTTATAATAGTCTCGTCTAAGCTGATACTTAAGTAATCTCCATTTATATGATAGTTTATTTCTTTAGTATTCGCTCTTTTTAGAATTTGTTCCTTCTCATCATCTTTTAGATGGATTGTCAGAGTATCGAAAAAAGTATCATTGACAATTGTATAACCTCTTTCTTTTAATTTATGATGAAGCTCTTTAGTCTTATTATAGATAGTTTCTCCAATACTTCTTATCCCATCTGGACCATGATAACAAGCATACATAGAAGCCATAATAGCTAATAATGCTTGAGCTGTACATATATTAGATGTTGCTTTTTCTCTTTTAATATGTTGCTCCCTGGTCTGTAATGCCATCCTTAGAGCCATATCTCCTAACCTATCTTTGGATACACCTATTATTCTTCCTGGAATCTGTCTTTTATATTTTTCTGATGTAGCAAAGAAAGCAGCATGAGGACCACCAAATCCCATAGGAATACCGAATCTTTGTGTCGTTCCTACAACAATATCTGCACCCCATTCAGATGGCGGTACTAGCATTGTCAGACTCATAATATCTGCGGCAACTATAATCATCTGATCTTTATCTTTAGCTACCTGAGCGAAAGATTTGTAATCATGAACTTGACCGATACTATCAGGATATTGGATTATGGACGCAAAGAAATTTTCATCTAATTCAGCCTCTTTCCAGTCACCGATAACGACTTCTATATCCAATGGAATAGCTCTTCCTAATACGACTTCTATTGTCTGAGGAAAAACATTTTTGTCAATAAATATGCTACCTCTCACAGCACCTCTTTTATTCTTGAGATTATAAGCCATGATCATAGCCTCGGCAGCAGATGTTCCTTCATCCAAGAGTGAGGCATTAGCTAATGGCATGCCAGTAAGATCACTGACCATTGTCTGAAAATTAAGGAGAGCCTCAAGACGACCCTGTGCAATCTCTGCCTGATAGGGTGTATACTGAGTGTACCATCCTGGATTTTCAAAAATATTTCTAAGGATCACTGATGGTGTCAATGTCCCATAATATCCTTGACCAATGAAAGATCTGTATACCTTATTCTTTTGAGCTATTTTCTTAAGGCTTCTGAAATATTCGTGTTCGCTTAATGCCGCAGGAAGATCTAACTCCTCAGTAAGCCTTATAGATTCAGGAATTGTATTCGCTATAAGCTCTTCAAGAGATGCATTGCCCGTGGCACTGAGCATATCTCTCATTTCTTCAGCATTTGGACCTATATGTCTCTCTTTAAATTGGTTAGATCTCATGTTATTGACTACTTAAGGATGTAAACTAAACTTTATCTAAATTTAATTATAAATGTAGATAAACTTTAAATGTTCACAGTAACAAAAACTTAAAAGATCTATATTTTTTAGGCTTACTATTTCAGACCAAAGGCTTTCTTAACTTTCTTCACATAATCCAATTTTTCCCAAGTGAAAGTCTCTACAGACATTGTCTTAGACTTCCCTGATCCATCTACGAAAGTTACTTTCTTCTTCTCTGGAGTTCTACCCATGTGGCCATAAGCTGCCGTCTCTGAGTATATTGGTGTTCTTAACTTCAATCTTGTCTCGATAGCATATGGCCTCATATCAAATATATCATAGACGATATCAGCGATATCAGAATCTGACATATCAATCTTACTCGATCCATAAGTATTCACATATATATTAGTAGGCTTAGCGACACCTATTGCATAGGATACTTGTACAAGCACCTCACTACATAATCCTGCTGCCACAAGATTCTTAGCGATATGTCTCGTAGCGTATGCCGCAGATCTATCTACTTTGGATGGATCTTTTCCTGAGAATGCTCCACCACCGTGAGCACCTTTACCACCATATGTATCTACGATTATTTTTCTACCTGTAAGACCTGTATCGCCATGAGGACCACCGATTACAAACTTCCCAGTTGGATTAACATGGTACTTTATATTTCCTTTGAAAAGCTTCTTTACAGAACCTTTCACTTTTTTCATTACTCTTGGAATAACTATTTCTTGGACATCCTTTTTGATCTTCGCTAACATCTTCTTTTCAGTATCGAAGTCATCATGTTGCGTACTTACAACTATAGAATCTATAGCGATAGGCTTATGATCATCAGAGTACTTTATTGTTACTTGAGATTTAGAATCTGGTCTTAGATATTTTATCTTTTTATTTTCTTTTCTTAATGCTGCAAGCTCTATTAGAATCTTATGAGATAAGTCTAATGCTAATGGCATATAGTTATCAGTCTCTGCTGTCGCGTACCCGAACATCATACCTTGATCTCCTGCACCTTGATCTTCTTTCTTCTTTCTATCTACACCTTGATTGATATCCGGAGATTGCTCGTGGATAGAAGATAGTATACCACAAGAATCTGCGTCAAACATATATTCTGACTTCGTGTAACCGATTCTTCTTATAACATCTCTTGCTATATTCTGTACATCTAAGTAAGTATTAGTGTTGACCTCACCAGCAAGTATGACTTGACCTGTTGTGACCAGTGTCTCACAAGCAACTTTAGAATTTTTATCAAATGCTATAAAATGATCTACTAATGCATCTGAAATCTGATCAGAAACTTTATCTGGGTGCCCTTCAGAAACCGATTCTGATGTAAAAAGATATGCCATGAGATGTGTATTTTAGTTAATATAAATTGTGATAGGCTGCAAATGTCTTAAATTATTGAAACTTCAAGTAGTTTTTTACCCTTTAAATATCCTTTTAAGATATCTCCCTTTTTAACAGGTCCTACTCCCTCAGGTGTACCTGTATAGATTAAGTCTCCTTTTTGTAAAGTAAAGAATTGAGAAGCATAAGATATTAGATAATCAAAATCAAAAATCAAATCCTGAGTGTTGCCATCTTGGACAAGGTTCTCATTATGCCAAAGCTTAAAATTGAGCTTAGACAAATCGTAATCTTCCTTAGATACTAACTTGCTCAATGGAGCAGAGTGATCAAATGCTTTAGCTTTCTCCCAAGGATGACCTTTCTCCTTACACTTCTTTTGGATATCTCTTGCTGTAAAGTCTATACCCAAGCCTATACGATCATAACACTGATTAGCTTCTTCTTTAGTTATTCTATTAACAGTTTTATTAATTTCTATGACTACTTCTAATTCATAATGTAGGTCTGAGGTAAACTCTGGATATATCATCTGGCCAGATAAATTTAAAGCAGATTCAGGCTTCATGAATATCATTGGCTCAGTAGGGACGGCACTACCCATTTCTTTTGCATGCTTAGCATAATTTCTTCCGATGCATAAGATTATCATAATCTAGTATTTTACATTAAGTAATCCAGCTAAGTCTTTGACTTCTCTTAAGGTCTCTTGTGCTATTTTTCTGATATTCTCACTTGATTGCTTGATGCGATATTTTAATTCTCGCTTGTCTTGAGTGATCTCGGCTTTTTTGTTCTTGAATTTTGAACTAAGGTTAACTAACGCTTCTCCTACTGATTGCTTTAGCTCAGCGTACTTTAGGTTTTGACTTTGATAATCACTCATTAATTGCTCATATAAATCAGTGCTACCAGTTGCCCTTAGCAATTCGAAAAGATTCTTAATGCCATCACTCATCTGCGAAGGATCTGCATCTCCAGCATCAGTAACTGCGGATTTGACTTGCTTCATGATTCTGGCATCTTCTGCAAATACGCTGATATTATGTTTCTCTCCTGCACTCTTACTCATCTTCTTAGCGGGATCTGCTGTAGATTTAATTTTAGGTGTCTCAGAGAATAATGTTTCTGGTAGAACAAAATATTCCTTTCCAACTTGATTATTAAATCTATTAGCAATTTCTCTAGTCAATTCAAGATGCTGTCTTTGGTCCTCTCCTACTGGTACATAATCAGCCTTGTATATCAAGATGTCTGCAGCTTGTAATACTGGATAATCGTAAAGGCCGACTGATATGAAGCTACTCTTACCTTCGCTATTTTGTAAGCTCTTATCTTTGAACTGTGTCATATTCTCTACGCGTCCAAAAGAAGCGAAGTTGTTAAATATCCAACATAGCTCTGTGTGTTCTGGCACAAGCGATTGTATGAATAAATGCTCTTCCTTAATCCCAACTGCGACTAAGTTATATATCAACTCCCATGTATCTGTTATTAATTTCTTAGAATTATAGGGCATTGTCATAGCATGGTAATTAACCACACCATAGAGACATTCATATTCATTCTGAAGGTTAACCCAGTTCTGTACAGCTCCAAAATAATTACCAAAATGCATATCTCCAGTAGGCTGAATGCACGATAAGACTCTTTTCTTGTCAGACATATTTTTAGATTTTAGAGTGCTGCGATGACAGAAATCTCCACATTAACAAACTTGGGAAGATTAGCGACTTCTACAAGTTCTCTTGCAGGCGCAGTAGCTTCGTCAAAATACTGCGCATAGACACCATTAATCTTACTGTAATCATTCATATCCTTAACGAATACTGAAGCTTTAGCTACGTTGCTAAAGTCCATACCAGCTTCCATAAGTACTGCACTCAGATTTTTCATGACTTGCTGCGTCTCTTCCTCTATAGTTCCTTGTACTAATACTCCAGTAGATGGTATCAGTCCTATCTGACCAGACACAAACAATAGATTACCGACCTTTACAGATTGGTTATAAGGACCAACGGGAGCCGGTGCATTTGGAGTATTTATAATTTCTTTCATTGTTATATTATAATTCTGATTATTGTATAAAAAAATAGCCCTTTATAAAATCAATTATAAAGGGCATACATTTATTTTTTGAGCGTAAGCTTACTAATCTTCTTCGACATCAGCAGCTATAACTAATTTCCCTTTATAAAACATCTCTCCATCGTGCCAGTACGCTCTGTGGTAGATATGTGGTTCTCCTGTCTTGCTACATACAGCTATAGGCGGAATAGTCGCTTTCTTATGCGTTCTTCTCTTTCTTTTTCTTTGCTTGGATATTCTACTCTTTGGATGTGCCATAGCTTCTTACTTAGTTTTTATTTTAATTCCTTTCAGCGCTTCTCCAAATGGATTAGACTCTGAATTTTCTTTCTTAATTGTCAAATGTTTTAAAACATCTTCATCACAAGGCCTTTGCTCCATTTCCTCACAGTCAATTACTTTTATAATTGGCATCGCAATAATGATGTTATCATATAAGTATTTGGCTATTTTAATATCATCAGATTCTGGATGTATGTATATAACTTCATCCTCCTCACGATCTTCCTCATCATACTTTATGATCAGTTCGAACGAGAAATCTAATGGAAAATCTATTTCAGCAATGCATCTATCACATGTTGTTCTGACATGCCCTATTGTGTGAAAACTCAATAAGAGATTATCATCATATTTTTTCTCAAGATCAATTTGTGTTGTGAGCTGACCATTTTTAAATGGCGAAAACTCAAATAAGTCAAAAAACTTATCATCGACATTGAGTGTGAACTGATGCACCTTATCATCTAATCCTTTTAAAGGGACAGAATATTGCTTAAGCGCCTGCATTTGAAAGATCTTTTTATTCGGATTGCAAAAGTAGGAGATTTTCTTGCAATAATCCAATGTTTATACTACAAAAAACAAAAATGGGCTACCTCACGGTAACCCATCCTTTATATTATATTTTTATCTATGTATGGATTAGTCCATTTTAGATATTTTATTGATCGTTCTTGCTGCTGCATCTCTACCTCCAAGGCCAAATGCAATCGCTAAACCTAAGCTCAATGCTCCAAATACAGCTGTTACTACCGTATTGATAATCTCGCCTCCGATACCTACAGTATTGATAGCCATTGTAACTGCTAAGAACATAACTGCAAAGTATGCAACGTTAGCTACTAAGTTAGGATTGTCAAAACTTCCTGTCTTAAGGGTTGCTCTTACTAAGTCTTTTACAAAGTCAGCTAAGAACATACCTATAATAAGTAAGATACATGCTACTATAATCTTAGGGATAAACTGTACAACACTTGTTAATAAGTCTGTTACAACCTCTAATCCTAATGCATTGAATGCGAGCATATAGACAGTCAACATTATCATCCAGTATACAAGCTTAGCTAATAGAGACGAAGCACCGCCTTTTATACCACCAGCTCTTAATTTTTCATTAAGTCCGATTTTGTCTGTGATATCATTGAATTTGATAGCCGTTAATATTTTTTCTACTGCCCATCTGATAGCTCTTGCTACAAAGGATCCTATGATCCAGATTATTAAAGCTCCTATAATCTTAGGCACAAACGCTCCTACAGTATTCATAGTTGTACCGAGAGAACTCATTAAAGCAGTTTTTAAGTCTAATACGTGATCCATTACTTCTTATTTTGATTAGTTAATTTGAAAATAGATTGAAAAAAAATGGCAAGAGGCCTTTAACATTCCTTAAGACTTCGATAACATTAATAAGTAACGAAATTAGCCCTTTTAATGTTAAAATTTATATTTGTAGAAAGATTATTGGCAGTCTACTGGCTTATTTTGTTGGATTATTATGTCGATAGATTGGCCAGTTTCTATACGACTAAGCGGATCAGGAGCTGGAAATTGTCTGACAATCCATGCAGAATCTCTGCTAGTGACAAGTCCTTTAACTTCTATTTCTCCTATGTTGAGCTTATCGAATCTTGCTAAAGTTAACACTATACCTAATTGTCTACATGTCCAATCTGGAATGGGTATCTCTGCTCCTACAGATTTACTGACTACAAAATCTAATTGAGATCCTTTACGAATCTTAACTCCTGGTTTACGTCCATTCTGGCCATCTATCAATTGCCCTTCATACCATACTTCAAGTATATGATTCGAATATGACTTATCAGCTCTTCTAGATTTGATAGTTGTTGTTATTTGGAGATTAGATAGCTTACCTTTAGTTCTCTCATATTCTTGTCCATACATCGTCGGAATATCCTTCTTAAGCGAATAAGTGTCGGCTGTGTATTTTGTCACATCCACATATATCTTCCTATTTTCTTTTACTAATTGACCTTGATTTGGATTTTGGCTAATTATCTCGCCGCCTCGCTTACCTACGATATGAAGAGAATCATTGATAATGAGTTCGAAGCTCTGATCGGAGGCGTCTTTTTTAGCATCGACATATAATTGACCTACATAAGATGGCAATTGGATTGCTTGTCCATGATTGGTATATACCTTTAGCCATTGGAACACAACAAATAATATAATAGCTATCAATGCTATCATCAATAAAATATGGACTAAAAAACGCTTAATCGTCACTACTTATGTATTAATAATCAATAATGTTATAGATGTAAATATACTATAATATGAATTGCACTTCACTCTAATAGTTACTAAGAAAACAGCTAACTCACTCTACGAGCTAAGGATGTATTCTTATTTTTAGTAAATAAAGACAAATCACCTATGTATAAATTTTACCATTCTCTTCTTCTCATACTCGTATCTGTGGCTCTCTGTGGACAAGATAAACTAATGACACCTGAGACATATGATATATGGAATGAAATGGAGCAAGTCAAGATGTCATCTAGTGGGGACTGGGTTGCCTATACGATAGTACCGGGCAGAGGTGACAAGACCTTAGTACTTTATAACACAAGAAGCGGAGAAGAGTCTCGGTATGAAAGGTCTCATTCTCCACAATTTGATTACGAAAACTCCTTTCTCGTATTCAAGACAAGCCTAGCCCATGATAGCCTCCAATCTCTAAAACTGAAAAAAGTAAAAAATGATAAATTACCTAAAGACTCAGTATCTATTATATCGTTAGTATCGACGATAACAGACAAAGTAGCTGATGTAGAAAAGTATCTAATGCCAAAGGAAAGTGGAGGGCTTATCGCCATCAGCTTAAAAGGTAAATCAATCAAAAAAGATAGCACCTTAGTAAAAGATGAAAACTCTAAAAACGGTAGACCTCTGATTGTCTACGATTATAATATCGATACATTTTACTCTTTCGATTATATAAAAGATTATCAATGGTCTGAGCAAGGCAATCAATTGTTACTGCACACGACTGGACAAGACAGTATCAATTTAGATGCTATCAGTGTATATAATTTTGACAAAAAAAAGGAACACATCATTCATACTCAAAAAGGAGAATACTTTGATCTAAATATTAATAGACATGGGACAATGATCTCTTTCTTAGTCGATGCTGATACAACTAAAATTAAACCTCGCCACTATGATTTATACCTGTGGCAACAAGGCAATCAATCTGCTAATAAAATAGCTGATGATAATAAATCATTCATAAGAGAAGACTGGCAGATAAGTAATAATAGCATCACAACATTCTCACAAGATGGCACTAAGTTTTATTTCAATATAGCACCTATTCCACAATTAGAAGATAGTACAATTATAGAGGCGGATAAAGCAGTTGTGGAAGTATGGAATTATCAAGATCCTCTGCTGTATACGATGCAGAACAAAAGATCAAAAAGAGAGAAAGAAAGAACTTATTCTGTGCTCTACGATATAGATAAAGAGAAATTTACTCAACTGAATGATTTCACAAATCCAGAAATAAGAATAGATGCTAAAAACAGTTCTGACTATATTATCAGCTACAATGAGATACCATACCAGAAGAACATATCGTGGAAGGGCTATGCCTACAAGGATCTCTATCTGACAAATATGAAAAGTGGTACTAAGAAAATGATAGGCACAAAGCTAAACGGCTCGCCAGCATTATCACCAGATGGAAAATATGTTACCTGGTATTCTCGAGAAGATACGACATGGGTCAGTTATAATATAAAGCAGAATAGAGCTAACATATTAACCAAAGGCAAATTCTATAATGAAGATGACGACAGACCTACATTTCCTAATAGAAGTGGACCATTAGAATGGATAAGTGATGACAAATCTGTTCTTATCTATGATCATTATGACCTATGGATCACTAATCCTAATGGCAAAGGCAAGCCAGTAAATCTTACTAATGGAAGACAAAAAAATACAAAATACAGATATGTAAGAATAGATAGAGACATCAGACATCTTCCATCAGATACGACTATACTTCTGAAGTCATTTAACGATGTAAGCAAAGAATCTGGATATGCCTATCTCAATCTAAAAACTCGTACTCTTACAGATGTAGAATCAGGTCCATATAATTATACTACAAGAATTATTAAGGCTGAGAAAAGTGATGACATTTTATTTACAAAAGAGAATTTCGAGATATTCCCTAATCTAATTCTAACTAATTCTACATTCCGAAATCGAAAGCAGATTTCAGATATCAATCCTCAACAAAAGGAATACAAATGGGGTAATATCCAACTCGTAGACTGGAAGGACGACAACGGAAAAACAAAAACAGGATTGCTTGTAAAACCTCAAGACTTTGACCCTTCTAAGCAATATCCTATGATGGTCAACTTCTATGAGAAGTCATCCAATAGGCTCTATAATCATAGAGAACCCTACCCCGGTAGGTCCACAATAAATTATAGCTATTGGGCTAATAAAGGATATCTTATATTCAATCCCGATATCGACTACTTTGAAGGGAAGCCTGGACAAAGTGCATATGATGATGTTGTATTAGGCGTCAATGCTATGATAGATAAAGGATTTGTAGATGAAGAAAAAATCGGCCTTCAAGGTCATAGTTGGGGTGGCTATCAGATAGCGCATATCATAACCAAGACTGACATGTTCCGATGTGCTGAAGCAGGAGCACCTGTTGTCAATATGGTAAGCGCTTATGGGGGCATACGGTGGGGAACTGGAATGAGCAGAATGTTCCAGTATGAACGGACTCAGAGTAGGCTGGGAGCTACCCTATGGGAGAAGCCAGAGGTATATCTGGAGAACTCCCCTATCTTCAATATCGATAAAATCAATACGCCAGTTCTAATATTACATAATGATGCTGATGGTGCAGTGCCGTGGTATCAAGGCATAGAATTCTTCGTCGGATTGAGAAGATTAGGTAAGCCAGCATGGATGCTTAATTATAATGACGAGCCGCATTGGCCTGTCAAACGGCCTAACAGAATAGATTTCAATATCCGCTTAGAGCAATTCTTTGATCATTATCTTATGGACAAACTGATGCCCGTGTGGATGTCCAAAGGTGTACCAGCTGTAGAGAAAGGAATAAATTATGGATTAGAATTAGAAGAGAAGTAATACTAATAAAATTTGTGATCATAATTGTTTTGTAATCATAGTCGTATTAGTCATTACCTTCAAACTCATCTTCGAATCCTGGTTGGGCTAATACCTTTTGTAACTTAGCTTTGTCCGCTTCTACTTTAGATGGCAGCGGTGGGGCATAAAGTTCGCAATCTGTTTCTACCTTGTCACCTTCAGGTATCTTAAAGCTTGCTCCGAAATTTAATTTAATTTCTGGATCTTCTTCTAACGCTTTCATTAGATCAAGATAGTATGGTCTTGCCATGACACCACCATAGCCTAAACCAGGCTTACGGAATCGTATCCAAGGATTCTCTCCACCAACCCAAGTACCGATTACGAGCTCTGGTGATATTCCCATAAACCATCCATCTACAAAATCATTAGTAGTCCCTGTCTTACCACCAAACTGAGATTTTAATTTCCATTTATGATCTGATACGGCATGCTCTAATAAGCTGACGACAGCATAGTTATACTTTTCATTCATAACTCTCCGCTGATCAGAAATGGGAGAGTATATAGGCTTGCCGTTTTTATCCTCTATCCGCATTATGAAAGTAGGCTCATTATAGATACCCTCGTTAGCAAATGTCGCATATGCTCCCGTAAGCTCCATTACAGTTAGTTCTGGTGTACCTAAAACAATGGATGGATATGGTGGTACTTTCTTCTTAGAAATACCGAGATTTTCAGCAAGATTTCTTATCAATTCGACACTACCTAACTGGGCAATCAAATATGCAGAAATTGAATTTTTAGATTTCTTAAGTGCTTCTTTGAGCGTTAAGGTCTTCTTAGAATATTTGCCATCTGCATTCTCTGGATACCATGCTTTCTGTAAGCCAAAGTTGGGATCATTCGCTGGTATACCATGTCGTATATCTTGGACGGGCTCGCATGGTGATATACCCTGCTGAGCAATCACCGTTGCATATAATAGTGTCTTAAAGGTTGATCCTACTTGTCTATTAGTTTTGACGTGATCGACTTTGTAATATTTATTGCTGACACCACCCACCCATGCTTTAACATAACCTGTACGTGGGTCCACTGCCATAGAACCTATCTGCATATGTTCTTGATGGTATCTTATAGAATCCATCGGTGTCATAGTCACAACACTCTCGCCAGAATCAGTGTAATCGAATACTTTCATCTTGACAGGTGTATTGAATACTTTATTGGCTGCTTTTATAAGTTTATTTCTATTGGATTTAAGTTCTGACCAGAGAGGGTCAGTCATTACATTTCTATATTGCTTCACTTCTCCAGCATTAGCCCATCCTTCTTTGAGTATTTTTTTGAGATAACCTGGTTCTTTATCCTCGCGTATCATTCTGCTTACATCTTTATACTTTAGCTTCACATCAGGATATTTAGATAGAATCTTAGAGAACACTTCCGACATATACTTATCTCGCATCTTTAAGTATCTATCAGAGTTCCTTCTATGTTTGAGTAATACATCTTTTCTTTGTTGCAGTTGGCGTTTGGCTTTATCTTTATCCTTCTCTTCAGTATATTTCCACGGGTCTTTATTTGACCAATGAGAATCAAAGTCTTTCTGAATCTTTGCCATATGCTTAAAAGCAACATCTTCTGCATGCTTCTGCATTTTTCTATCTATTGTCGTGTAGATATTTAAGCCATCTTCCCATATGCTGTAAGCTGTACCATCAGGTTTTCTATATTTGCTATCAGCAAGTATATTCTTAAGTGCTAAAGTCAATGTCGTTCTGAAGTAAGGTGCTGTACCGTCATAATGAACCTCTTGCTTAAAAGAGGACAGATCTATAGGATCTTTCTTAAGCTTATCACTTTCATTCTCAGATAGAAAATCATTTTTGACCATCTGACCTAAGACAATATTTCTTCGGCGTAATGCTCTCTCTGGATGTCTAATAGGATCATAAAAACTTGGTCCCTTTAATAAGCCGATAAGAACTGCAGCTTCTTCTACTTTTAGCTGAGATTGATTCTTTCCGAAGTACGTTCTTGCAGCTGCACCTATACCGAATGAGTTGTACTTAAATTCTGACTTATTGAGATACATACTTATGATCTCTTCCTTAGTATATCTTTTTTCGAACTGTATAGCGATTACCCATTCTTGTAATTTTTGCCAGACCCTTTTGACAAACGATCTTGACTTATTAGTAAAAAACAATTTAGCTAACTGTTGTGTGATCGTACTTGCTCCACCTTTACTGCCTAAGAATACTACTGCTCTCGATGTACCTCGTGCATCTATTCCACTATGATTAAAGAATCGCTCATCTTCGGTAGCGATAAGTGCATTTACAATAAATGGATTAAGCTCTCTAAAAGTCAGCAAGTCTCTGTTCTCAGAATAATACCTCCCCATCTCAGTGTTGTCAGAAGCATAGATGATGGAAGCCTGCTGATACTTAGGATTCTCAAGTTCTTCTGTATCAGGCATTTTTGTCTTAGATATCATGACGAACATAGCAGCTGTCAGTAGAAGGCCTACGATAAATAGCAACCACAGCCACTTTATGGAGGCATTAATAAACGCAATCCATAATGGAACATTACCATGCTCCGATTTTTTCTGACTTGACTTTTTTGTCGAGCCTTTCTTTTTTGCTTTTTTAGCCATGAAAATCGCTTCTTACTGTATGATGTACAAAGGTAATGAACAATTAAACAAATTATAATTATTCGTAATGAATAAAATGCTATAAATCAGCAGTTTAATTCATTAAATGTTAAATTATTGGGAATAGTTAGAATCTCAATTAGATAAAAAATGGCATAGCGCCTATTGAAATTCTATTATATCTGATGACTTTATAACGTATTACTTATGATTATTAGTTTCTTGCAATTGTAATTAATCAATCCTATAATTTTTTGATACAACTTACCGATACGATATTATATAAGTACTTCCGACAGCGACAAAAAAAAATCGAAGCTGTCATAAGTAATCCTCTGCACTACCAAAATGCACTTCTAAAATTCATATTAAAATCTAATCAGAACACAGAATTTGGAAAAAAATATGACTTCAAAAAAATCAATCATAGAGAGGATTACCAAAATGCATGCCCACTACAAAATTATGAATCTCTATATCCACACATAGAAAAAATGATGCATAATGCATCTAATATACTAGTACCAGGAAAAGTACAGTGGTATGCTAAATCATCAGGGACAAGTAATGCAAGGAGTAAATACATTCCAGTTACTAAAAAATCACTTAATCAAGGTCATCTTAAGTGTGCTTGGGATGCGGCAAGCCATATCTACAATGAAGATCCTGATGCTAAGTTATTCGCTAATAAAAGTCTGATTATGGGCGGTAGTCTGGAGGAATTGGATCACAATAAGAAGGCGGGAGATATATCCGCTATCATCCTCCATCACTTTCCTAAGATAGGAAGAGGTTTCTACACACCATCATTTGAGACAGCATTATGGCCAGAGTGGGATGAGAAAATTAAAAGAACAGCTCAGGAGACGATACATGAGAAAGTGACTCTGCTTGCAGGGGTGCCTACGTGGACACTTATGCTGATGAGAGAAATATTAAAAATCTCTGGAGCAGAATACATCACTGATATCTGGCCTGATCTGAGATCCTACCTTCATGGTGGTGTAGGTTTTGCACCCTATAGAAATGAGTTTAGAAAATTAATTCCTGATCAGAAAGTTAGTTTTAGGGAAGTGTATAATGCATCAGAGGGTTACTTCGCCATGCAGAATCATAGAGATGAAGATGGTATGCTTCTTCTATGTGACCATGGTATCTACTACGAATTTATTCCATATAATAATATACATGAATCTAATCCAGAATGCTTAGATATCAGTCAAGTCCAGAAGGGGCAAAAGTATGCACTTGTTATAAGCACCATCTCAGGACTATACAGATATGTTATAGGTGACGTTATTGAATTTGTAACTATACGCCCATATAAAATCAAGGTCGTCGGTAGGGTTCATGATAGTATAAATGTCTTTGGCGAAGAAGTCTCTGCTCACAATACTGACAATGCAATCGGTACTGTATCAGATCGACATAAAGCACAGGTCAAAGATTACACTGTAGCTCCAGTATTTATAAAAGATGGCAAACCAGGTAGACACGAATGGTACATAGAATTCGAGAAAGCGCCAAAGAATATTGCCAGATTTACGATCGACTTAGATACAGAACTCCAAAATCTAAATAGTGACTACGCCGCTAAGCGTTCTGACGATATTGCAGTCGTATGCTTATCTATAATTGTACTTCCACAAGGTAGCTTTGAGCAATGGTTAAGATCAAAAAACAAATATGGTGGCCAATCCAAAATACCACGTGTCAAAAATGACAGACAAATTGCTGATGCTCTCATACCATTTATATATTAGAATGCCATCTATATTATAATAGAATGAGTCAATCTCTGCATTGTAAATACTCATCATTACCTGTGCCTCCCCGGCGGTAGCTAAGGCTATGAGTCAGCCCTCCCCCACTAGTGGCCCACTCTATCCGAGTGTTAGTATACTCGATTCACCTGCATCGAATTCATCCCTATATTCCCTTATTCCCTTAATCCTTTTTCCCTTAATCCCTTGTTTCTTTATCCCTTAATCCCTTGTTCCTTTATCCCTTTATCCCCTTATCCCCTTATCCCCTTATCCCCTTATCCCTTAATTCCTTAATTCCTTATTTCCTTAATTCCTTAATCTTAACAAATTCCCTTCTATAATCTTTTCCAACACCTTAAAACTTAAATGGTATTAGTGATGAAATATTATTATATTGATTAGTATAATCGAAAAAAAATTAAAGTATTGAAAATAGACAATATCAAATTATCAAAAAGGATAGCTAATGATCTCGACATCAATATCCCTACTGAATTATCTGATGAAGAGATGATTGATATCATATCTGTGAGAGTAGAACAAATGCTTAAAGGCGACCCAGATTTGCTGATGAGCTACCTCTACAGGCTAGATGTACTCGAAAAGAAAATTAAAGCGGCGATGATGACGAGTATAGAACCTGCTCATGTAACATTCGCAAAGTTGATATGGGAAAGACAAAAAGAACGTATACTTACAAAAGAAAAATACAAACAAGATCCCATCGAAGGATGGGAATTTTAATCCATGTCAAATATCTGAGTCAATATTTAAATAACTCCCTAAGCTATCCCCTCTGAGCAAAACATATAAATCTGAAGGTATCGTATTCAAAAGTATCAAATACTCTGAGACAAGTATCATACTTGATATCTACTCTCGTGACATTGGACTCCACTCCTACATCGTAAGCGGTGTACGTAAGCAAAAATCTAAAATGTCCAATGTCTATAATCCCATCAACATCATAGATTTTGTAGCCTACAAATCAGAAGAAAGTCTATCACGAATAAAAGAAGCAAACCTCAGTCATATCTACGAGCATCTTAACTATGATATTATAAGGTCCTCCATAGCAATGTATATCATAGACCTCTCTCGTAACGCTATCAAAGAAAAAGAGGCGAATGAATCACTCTATAACTTCTTAAAAAAATGGCTCATAGCCTTAGACGATAAATCAATAAATCTTACTTATATACCCATCTACTTCTCTATACAACTCGCTAATTATTTGGGATTCGGAATAAATGATAACAGGGATGAAGAGAATAAATATTTTGATCTTATGCATGGCAACTATATCAATAATGATATAAGGCATCAGCATATTATGACAGAAGGACAAAGTGCAATTTTACATGATGTATTATCACGAGTTAACTTACACCTGATATCTAAAGATGATAGAAATATTCTTCTCGATAGACTACTTGAATATTATAAGTTGCACATAGAAGGTTTTAAGGGATTGAAGTCTTTGGAAGTTATAAGACGCGTATTAGGATAATTATGATATTCCTTTGGCGACCGCCATTAAGTTGATCTCTCGTCTTAGTTTTCTTCTTCTTCTTCTTCTTCTTCTATGTTTTCACCTTTATACTCAATGCCGATATAGCCTTCGTATCCTGATATCTTAATGAGTGAATGCATCCCATAAAATCAATATTAGTCTTATAAGCTTTCTCAACTTTATTATGAGATTTAGCACTTACAGCATTAGTATATGTTATTATTTCCCAGATACACTTAAGAATGGAAATCGTTGGAGTATGGGCAAAAAAAAAATGGTCGCTCCCCAGCGACCATCTGCAAATTATAATCCCATGAACATATCCTTAGCGAACTAAGAACACTGTTAAATTTTTTTTGGAAAACCAACTCAAAAAAAAATTACTCAATCTCTTTTGGATAATGATACAGTCTTTTCTGTAATCCTTACCTTTTTTTTTTGCTAATCATTATTAGCTAACAGTGTAGTAGTTCTGAATATAATTCAAAGATAAGTGAGGAAGAGCGCCAAAACAAAGACAAAAAACAAGCTTTGTTATATATTTATTTTTATAATATGAAGATTTGCTCAATGTGGTTAAGAACGTAAGAATATAGCTTAAATGTCCACAAACATTGACAATATAGACTTATAGGTTTGAAGAAAGTATGATATATTTATATCATATATTGCACAAAAGAAGCAATTCTTTAATACCTCAATCACATTATCGAATAGCCTAAAGATCCTGTTAGTCTATAGAAATACAAGAATCGTCTCATATTTTGTAAATAAATCTATTTCTAAATAATTTTGTTAGCCTTTAAATCATTGAATAGGATACAAATAAAGCATCAATTATGAAATTATCGACAATAATCATAGCTATTGTATTGATAGGGATGGGGCTGTATGCAGGTCATTTTATATCAGAACATAATTTTACTAAAGGCCTTAATCAGACTATTAAGAATGTCTCACATACAGATAACTATAACCTTGATAAGAAAGATGCAGCTCCTACAGCATCACATGATGAAGACAAAGAAGTACTTACTAGGCAAACTAGTGATGCTGATATTAATCTTAATAATGATGAACTCGCAGTCATTGACTTATTTGAGAATGCAGCACCGTCTGTAGTATTTATAACTACATCTACTACTCGTAAGTCTTATTACTCTATGGATGTAACAGAGATCCCTAAAGGCTCTGGCACAGGATTTATGTGGGATGACGATGGACATATTGTGACCAACTATCATGTGCTGGAAGGTGGCAATAAATTTACCGTTATGTTATCAGATCAGACTTCATATTCTGCTGACATTGTAGGCTTAGCCCCTGAAAAAGATCTTGCAGTATTAAAAATATCAGCACCTAATGGTAAAGTAAAGATGCTGCCCGCGAGTAAATCTTCTAATCTCAAGGTAGGGCAATCTGTCTACGCAATAGGTAATCCATTTGGTTTTGATCAGACGTTAACGACGGGTGTGATCAGTGCATTAGGTAGAGAGATTACTGCCGTAAATGGACGTAAGATATATGATGTTATACAAACTGATGCAGCGATCAATCCTGGAAATTCGGGAGGACCGTTACTTAATTCTTCAGGAAAATTAATAGGTGTAAATACCGCTATATTCTCTCCATCGGGTGCATATTCTGGTATAGGCTTTTCTATACCTGTAGACGTTGTAAAACTAATTATACCAGACCTCATTGCTTATGGCAGAGTTAATAGACCAGTCTTAGGTATAGAACTAATGAACGAGAACTATGTCAAAGCAGAAGGTGCCATGATAAGTAAGGTCTTCAAAAATGGTCCCGCTGATATAGCCGGCTTAGAAGGTATATCCAGAGCACGTAATGGCCAATACTTGGCTGGTGATATCATAAAATCTTTAGATGATAACAAGGTTACTTCCAATGTAGAATTGATAGAAACACTAGAGAAATATAAGCCCAATGATATAATCGAAGTCACCTACGAAAGAGGCAATCAATTATCAAAAGTGAAACTCAGACTTATAAGTACTTTAAATTAATGATGCCTCTATAAATGTATAGATGGTAATGCTACCTTTACACCCTAATATAAAAATCAATGTATCCAGATCTATCCTATTTTTTCCATGATCTACTCGGCACAGACGTCGATAACTGGAGTTCTATATTTAAGACTTTTGGACTTTTTCTGGTTCTTACATTCCTCACGGCTCATTACCTTGTCAAGAAAGAACTCCAAAGAAAAGAATCTGAGGGCGTCCTACAACCTATCAAAGTTAAGAGCAACCATAATCCCATGTCTGATGCACTAATTAATGCTCTTATGGCATTTGGGTTTGGATTTAAGATTCCATATATCTATCAGAATTTTGAAGCTTTCAAAGCGGACCCTGCCGCAGCAATCTTTTCTGGAGAAGGTAATTATGTTACAGGTATACTTTTAGGAACTCTTATCGGGATATACTATTACTTTGATATAAAAAATAAGCCACAAGCGCCTAAGGGGGCAACTTTAGTCGCTAAATCAAGCGAAAAGACAACCAATATAATAATGATAGCTGCACTGACAGGTGTGCTTGGCTCACGATTATTATCTATCATGGAGAACTGGGAATCATTTATAGCAGACCCGCTGGGTCAGTTACTATCTGGAAGTGGCTTGACAATATATGGCGGGCTCATCCTTGCTGGCATCTGTGTCGCCTTGTATGCTAAAAAATCTGGAATTCCTGTGAAGCATATGGCGGACGTCGCAGCACCTGCATTGATGCTGGGCTATGGTGTCGGTCGTATGGGATGTCAGTTTTCTGGAGACGGTGACTGGGGTATCGTCAATGGTAATCCAAAGCCAGATTGGTTCTATTTACCGGACTGGGCATGGGCGTATGAATATCCTCGCAATGTTGCCATGGAAGGAAAGAAAATAGCTGATTGTGTAGGACGTTATTGCCAAGAATTATCACCACCTGTCTACCCTACTCCTATCTATGAGATAGCAGTATCTATCATTCTATTTTTTATACTATGGTCACTAAGAAAAAAATGGACGACACCAGGAAAACTATTTTTTCTCTATGTGTTTCTTACTGGCTTATCAAGATTCTTCGTAGAGCAAATAAGAGTTAATCCAAGGTATGATCTATTCGGATTGGTTTGGTCTATGTCTCAGACAATATCAGCAGTACTTATGGTTGTAGGTATCATCGGTATATTAATGATGAAAGGTGGCAAAAGTGGTCGTGGTGATAAGAAGAAAGATCTCTACGCTATTCCAATCATGGACCAGAGCCCTGAGGATAATCCAAGCTAAGATTGATGTACTAATGACCTTAGCTCGTCAAAAATAATTCTGGCAGATTCACTCCAAGAAAATAATTCTAACTGCTTATGCCCTTCAGTGATTAATCGTTGTCTCAATGGTCTATCAGATACAATATTATTCATTGCAGCAGCAATATTATCTAAGTCAAGAGGATCTACTAACATTGCAGCGGTACCTGCAACCTCCGGCATAGAAGATACATCAGAAGTTATAACTGGAATGCCACTACTGAATGCTTCTAAGATAGGTATCCCAAATCCTTCAAATAATGAAATATAACATAGAGCTAGAGCAGCTCCCATAATTTTATTTACAGATATATCATCATTGGATAAGAAGATGACGTCATCTTTAAATTTTAAACTTTCATAAGTATCATAGATCGAGCTTGTCTTCCATGCCTTACGGCCAAATATTATAAGCTTTACCCTGCTCTCAGTATCATACTTATTAGTATAACGATACTGATCATAAGCTAAGAGCAATCTTTCTATATTCTTACGCGGATGCAATGAGCCGATATATACAAAATATGGTGCTCCTCCAGTATACTTCTTCCTTACATCATCGATAGTCTCATTATCTAAAACTGAGAAACCTTCTGGTACAGAATTATAGGCTACTGTAATCTTATCAGCATCGATATTATACTTAGCTACAACATCATCTTTAGTCGCTTCAGATACTGCAATGAGGTGGTCAGCGGACTTGTGATATAAAGGCATATACTTCTGATAGAACTTTAAATGGCTCCATCGTAAGCCTTCGGGATAATGCATATAATTCAAGTCATGACTTACCATTAATGTAGGTACATCTGCTCGTAGACTCATATACATATCACCAGAGTATAACACATCTATATCGTGCTTTCTAAAAAAAGTAGGCAATGATCTCTCAAACCATAAGTACCAAAGTAAGGGATGCCTCGAAGGTGGACCAATTACATGTGGCACAACATTATCTGAAAAAATAAATTTCTTATCAAATGGCCTATCAAATAAAAAGTGAAACTCTACCTCGGGATGTGCAATGACCATTCTCTTAGTCGTCTCATAAATGTAACGGGCTACGCCTTCCATCCTATGTGCTAATAGTAACCTTGTATTTACAGCTATCTTCAAGTATTGATTCTCGTTGTAATCGATTGAAAAAAGTAAACGAAATTACTATTAATTATCAGGTTTTGTGATTGCTATTACAAAATAGAAAGTGAGTCTTCCTTTAGTAAAGTCTGCAAAGACTTTACTAAAGGAAGACAAACAAACTTGAAAGATAAATTATCCAAAAAACTGAAGGGTAATCCCGTAAGTATGCATTTTCAGATTAGAATCTGAATTTAGTCTAATGTCAGATGGAAGCATATTACTGACACCTCGTGAGTAAGACAATGTAGGTCTGATAGTAAATTGACTAAATACGAAATCCATAGATACACCAACGTCAATACTCACTTGATGATTATTAAGATTGAGAAGTTGATCTTCTTTTTCAGCAATATTGTATCTATATCTTGGACCAAAAATCAGTCCCGGATTAGCCGTCGTTTTGGACAATGGATGATATGACAAATGTAACGGAACTTCTAATGAAAGCTCATTAAGTCCAGAATTTTCGATTTCATTTCCATTAATATCAGTAAAGGATATATTATTTTCTCTAAAATGGATAACACCTTGTGGTATCAATGAAAGTTTGTCTGAAAAATTAATTTTAGAAAGAATTCCTAAATTAAATCCATAAACTTCATCTAAGGTGTTACTTGGATTTTTAACTAAATAACTACTGTAACTCCCACCTATAGATATTCCGTATTCTACTGTTTTAGATAATTGTAAATCTTCATCTTGAGAGAACGAAAATGTGCTGCAAAAAATAAATAAGGCTATGCCAATTAGATTTTTCATTTTTAAATTGTTTTATGTTAGTAATAAAAAAATGTAAAATCTCTGCAGACGAAAGATTGTGTTGAATAATCTATTGCTATGCCTATCACAGAATCGTGAGTAGATTATTATAACTGAGTAATTAAACAAATAGTATTCTCAACTAAAAATAAACTTGAAATTAGATGGAGAACCTAAGCATTTTTGACGATATAATCAATCATTGATTTAGGCAAGATGTAATTTGGTTTATAATCTTGATTAAGCTTTATGTACGATGCTGCATTAGGCTCCGCGATCTCTACTATATCCTCTATCTCATTGTTACGAGTATCCATGATCATAACAATAACTCTCGGCTCAGCTTCTTCAGCAATATTATATGGATCTAACCGATTCTTAACTTTGAGTACTTGAGCTACGTGGTAACTCCAGTTCTTTTTCCTTACCCAAAAACCCGTTTCTTTGGTATTCTGCTGATAAATAGAAAATAAATCTGTGTACATATTAATTATAAATTATATATATAATGTATTCTTTTAGAGTCATTAAACGAAGATAAGTCACTTTTATGTATAATTTTAACATCTTTATACTTCTAAGCCAATAAGGTATGAGCACAATCAATAAAATCGTATCAGAATTTGCCTCGTTTGTATGGGGCTTACCTTTATTATTTCTTATTGTTGGTGGAGGTATTTACTTCTTAATACTATCAAAATTTATACCGTTCAGGTATTTTGGCCATGCCGTAAAGGTGCTTAGAGGTAAATACGATGACCCTAATGACCCTGGTCAGATCAATCATTTTGAAGCTTTAATGACTGCTCTATCAGCGACTGTCGGTATGGGTAATATTGCAGGTGTTGCAGTCGCTATCTCTATAGGTGGGCCTGGTGCTGTTTTCTGGATGTGGGTAAGCGGAATTATAGGTATGTGTACTAAATTTTTCACCTGTACATTAGCTATTATGTATCGAGGTGAAGATTCTGCTGGAGAACTTCAGGGCGGACCTATGTATTTTATAACAGAAGGACTTGGGATTAAGTGGAAGCCTTTAGCTATATTTTTTAGTATTGCAGGTCTTGTCGGTGCACTACCAATATTTAATGTAAATCAACTTACTCAAGCTGTAAGAGATATACTCCTTATCCCTAATGGTATCGAACCAAGCTTCACATCAAATTTCTCAGTAGGTATAATACTTCTGGTACTTGCGGCCATAGTCATCTTAGGTGGTATAAAGCGTATAAGTAAGATTGCAGGTCGATTAGTTCCTGCTATGGTCATCATATATTTCGTAGCAGTACTGAGTATACTCATTATCAACATTGAAGAAGTGCCAAAGTATGTAAGTATGATATTTACAGATGCTTTTGCAGCAGATTTCTACAAGATGGAATCCGGCGCTGATAAGCCCATATTTGGAGGCGTATTAGGAGCACTTATTATATTAGGTATCAGAAGAGGAGCATTCTCTAATGAAGCAGGCATAGGAACTGCTCCCATGGCACATGGCGCTGCTAAGACATCAGAACCGATAAGAGAAGGCCTGGTAGCTATGCTCGGACCATTTATAGATACGCTTATAGTGTGTACGCTTACGGCGCTTGCAATTCTTGTAACAGGTGTATGGCAGACTTCTGGAAGTAATGGTGTAAGTCTTACTGCAAGCGCATTTTCTAACGCTATGCCGGGATACGGTAACTATATCCTACTGCTTTGTATATCAATATTCAGCATATCCTCACTTCTCAGTTATGGATATTATGGTACTAAATGTATGTCTTTTCTATTTGGAGCTCACAATAAGCATTATTATAATTACATATACCTATCGAGTATACTCGTAGGTGCTGTAAGCTCTCTTGATGTCATCATTAATCTTATAGATGGATTCTTTGCGTTAATGGCTATCCCTACGATGATTGCTACAATTCTATTAGCACCAAAAGTCATGCAGCTTGCTAAAAAGTACTTTTCAAAACTCTAATACGTTAAAATTAAGCATTAAAAGACCTGTGGCATTATATTTGAAATCACATTAAAGTACCGAATAATATTTGGTATTATCCTTCCTTTATAAAAGTAATTCCTCTAATATCTCCCTTTATTAGAATCAGTATACAATAAAACCTTCTGCTGATAAGTTACTTAAAAAATTAACGTATGACCTGGATAAGCGTAATTATAACAGCAATGTTATGTCTTAACATAACAGTACCCACGGCAATGCACTCTTACAATGCTGAGAATCCAATAATGGAAACTCCAGTAATGAGAATTAATGTCTACATGATGGGAATGATAGAAGTCGATCCAGAGATGACAGTTCTGGTTAATGAAAATATAGATTTTCTTAATGAAGAATTCGAAGGTGTTATAGAGTTTGAATTCAACCAATTCTTTATGGATCATGGACAAGCATACCTACCAGATCTATATAGTGAATACAAGAATTTTGAGGAGAAATCTTCTATTGATGCACTTATTAGGCCTATAGAAATCAAAGGTGCCATTAACGTTTTCCTATTTGACACATACGCGGAAACCGGTACTGATAAGGCACTTATGGGTTTCACTCCAAGACTTAAAGCAAAACAAGAAACTTACGGTCTTAATAGTCCAAATTTTGATAGAATTTTTATGGCATATGAAGGCTTAGAAAATAAATCTACACTCGTACATGAGATGGGACATTTCTTAGGACTACATCATCCTTGGGAGTTATCAGGATCTACAAAATTAGCATTCGGAATAAGAACTAATATTGACGAATCTCATAACCATATGTCGTATGGATCAAGTGTATGCAAGTTTACCTCACAACAATTAGAATCTATGCGTAAGCATGCATTACAATACAGAACCTACCTTATGGATAGAGTTGTAAGGACTTACGCTAAAACCTAGCAAGAAGTAGTGGTGTCTGAATTCAAGTATAGTCCTACAGAAATGCAGCACCTAAAACTCCAGAGCTATCACCGTATTTAGGTTTAACGAAGGCTGTTTTAATATAATCACTAAAAACAAATTGCTCAGCGGCTTTTACACCTTCAGTGTATAGTTCATCAATATTACCCACTCCTCCTCCTATGACAATTACATCAGGGTCTATTACATTTATTATACAAGAGATTGCTTTTCCAAAATTGTAGAACAACCTCTCCATAGTCTTATGAGCACTATCGTCAATATTATCTCGGTATGCATTTACAATTTCTTTCAATTTTTTGGAATTGCCTGATAGCTTCTTATAGTAAGCTTCTAAAGCAGGACCTGCGATTACTTTTTCTACACAACCCATCTTACCACAATAACACATACCGCCAGAATCGTCAAGATGATTATGTCCCCACTCACCGCCGATACCATTCCTACCATCTATAATATCACCATTAATAACAAGGCCGCCTCCTACTCCTGTACCCATTATCACACCGAATACAACACCAGCATCAGGATACTGCTCACTTACTACACCTAACTTATATTCAGACATAACGAAACAGTTAGCATCGTTACTCGTACTGACAGGGATCCCTAATAGATCTTGTACATCTTGCTGAAAGGTCATCCCATTGAGATATATTGAATTACAGTTTCTCAACTTACGAGTATCTGGGTTAATAGAACCAGGTGTACCTATACCAATTTTTTTTGGCTTGAGACCTGAAGAAGCACTTACTTGGTCTAATAGTTTTTTTATCTGATGTAGTACTGTCTCATAGCCCTGATCACCCATTGTGGGTATACGCTGACGTTCCTTTATCTCAAGTGTCTGGCTATCTATGACAACACACTCGATTTTAGTTCCTCCCAGATCTATACCCCATAGATAATTATCCATAAGTTCTTACACTTTTGATAATTCTGACTTGAGATAATCTATGACGTCTATCTCGATAGCATCTGCACCCTTATGTACTGATAAGTACCAACTTATCCAGTCACCAAGATTAACTAAGTATATAGATTTTTCTATGAGAGAATTACCCTTGGAGTAGATATCTATAATCGTATCTGTGTACTTAGATATAATTTCTTGATTGATTTTTATTCTGACCTGGTTGCGCTTGTAGTCGTCTTGATTTCTTAAATATATAACAGCTTTATCATCATGTTTCTCTGTCCATCCCACAAGTTCGTTGTGATTCATCTCTGGGATGACATGATGCCAGCATAACATCTTAGCATTCTCATTAATCTGTTGTCTTAGTCTTACTGCAACAGCTTCAGATCTATCAGTTGTGTAAATGATAGGAATCTTGTCATGAATTCTATCAGCGACTTTTTTAGCAGATGCTTTAATATCCTCTTGATCATATTTTACCAGATCAATTGAAGACTTTAACTCTCCTACAAACTTATCACTAATGAATCCTAATCTGTACATCACGTACAGCTGTTGTACTATTGAGTACCCAAGACATGCTCTCGGCGACGGCCAGTTACCCGGTACTTGTATGTAATCTAACTTTCTTTTTTTAGCTTCTTCGATTAGCTTACCCCCTGAGGATATGATGACCACCTTAGCTCCTGTATTAAGCATTTGATCATAAGCACTTAATGTCTCCTCTGTATTGCCGGAGTACGAAGAACATATCGCTAATGTATTCTCATCTAAAAACTTAGGTATACTATATCCCTTGCCTACGATGTAAGGAATAGGGCACTCCTCTCTTATAAAATCTTGTACAAAATTTGCTCCGATTCCTGATCCTCCTAATCCTGCAACATATACTTTGTGTACAGGTAGATGATGCGGAGTTATTTCCGCGGCTTCACCTATTTGCATTGCTTCAGTTAACTGTTCTGCAAAGCGACTTATTAATTCATCCATCATAAGACTATCTATTTTTATTAGATTCAAAAGTATTACATTAATTTGAAGTAAATTAACGAGATCAATAGTTTAATCCACATCAAGCAATAGGAATGCCTACTAAAAAAGAGATAGGCGATAAGGGTGAGGCTTTCGCCCAAAAATTCTTAAGAGATAAAGAATACCAAATTCTGGAGTGCAACTGGAGGTACAGTAGGGCCGAAATAGATATCATCGCCAAACACAATGACACCCTTATATTCATAGAAGTTAAGACCAGATCTTACGACTATTTTGGACAGCCAGAAGATGCTGTAAGTCCTGGAAAAGAGGCATTAATTATGGATGCAGGCCAGAGATATATGGAGCATATCAAGTACGAATGGCAGATAAGATTTGATATTATATCTATAATTCTCGATAAAGACCTCAATGTCAGTCAATTAAAGCATTTCGAAGATGCATTTTTTTACTGATCAATACTTTCATTTAAGCAACAATTGGCTTACTTTTGTGATCGAAAATTACGAATCATGAAAAAAGAGACTCATCCAGAAAACTACAGACCAGTTATATTTAAAGATATATCGATAGATAAGTCATGGTTGACTATGTCTACTGTAGATACTAAAGATACTGAAGTATGGGAAGATGGAAAAGAATATCCATTAGTCAAACTTGAGATATCTAATCTTTCTCACCCTTTCTTTACAGGTAAGATGAAATTTGTAGATACAGCAGGTAGAATAGACAAATTCAACAAGAAGTTTGGGAAATTTGCCAAAGCAAATCCAGCAGCTACTGAAGAAACTGCTGATGAAGAAAAAACAGAAGAACAAGCATAAAAAATATCAGCCCCTCCATTGAGGGGCTTTTTTATTATACAAAGAACCTATCCATTGCTTAGAAATATTATTCTCTTCGATGATGAAAAGTGGGAAGCATTATTACCACTGACATTCACTAAGCCTATCAGTGAGCTTAGAATAGGTATTCTTACCATATCCCAAAAGTGGGCACATTACCTTAATGGGGAAGTCTCCTACATCACTCAGGATTACCTCTCAGAAAAATACCCTATTAATATATCTACTGATAACTATGTTATCAATTCTAGGTTATTACCTAATAAGAAAATAGCTTCTCTTGTAGAAGGTCTTGAACTTAATGAAGCTCTTCTTATTGGTGATACATTTATAGCAGCACGACTTGACAGTAGCCAATTCGAAAAATTAATAGAAGAGAACGATATAGAAGAACTAAGTGGTACGCTTCTAAACATAGAAGATCTGGACTCCATACTTATAGAAAGACCTTATCACATATTCCAATATAATGGTCAAGAGATCAAGAGAGATTTTGATCTGATAACAAGCCACAAGAAAAGTGCTGAGGTATCAGAGTCTGTAAAAATTACATCTATAGAAAATACATATATCGCTTCTTCTGCTACTTTGAGCCACTGCATTATAAATGCAGAAAAAGGACCTGTATACATAGGAGAGAATGTAGAGATTATGGAAGGTGCCGTTATAAGAGGTCCATTCGCTGCATGTGATAATAGTGTCATAAAGATGTCTGCAAAAATCTACGGTGACACTACATTAGGCCCTTACAGTAAAGTAGGTGGTGAGCTTAGCAACGTGGTAATACAAGGTTACTCCAATAAATCTCACGATGGGTTCTTAGGTAATGCCGTTATAGGAGAGTGGTGTAACTTAGGAGCGGACACCAATAACTCCAATCTCAAAAATAATTATTCCGAAGTCAAACTGTGGGACTACCCTGCGCATTCGTTTGCCAGAACAGGCCTCCAATTCTGTGGACTTATTATGGGCGATCATTCTAAGTGTGGAATAAATACGATGTTCAATACAGGTACGGTTACCGGCATATGCGCCAATATTTTTGGTGGTGGATATCAACGTAATTTTATACCATCTTACTCTTGGGGAGGTCGAGAAGGCTTACAGACTAATAGCCTTAAGAAAGCTTCTGAAGTCGCTGATATTGTCATGCAAAGAAGACAAGTTATGATGACTCAAATCGATAAAGATATCCTACAATATATCTACGAGAATACATCTCAGTATAGAAGCTGGGAATCTTAGGATGAATTCCAAGCCTACCCCCTACTGGAAAAAACTATGGAGCTACATCTTTCCAGTTACATTAGAGACTACAAGTTCTGAATATAATGACTACCTCGAAGTGCTGATGCTCGATGGTCGACACCAGCTTACTACAGAAGACGCTATATACTCCTTTGATGATAAGTACGAGAACTTCAACCACACATTCGGATTAATTAACTGGGACAGATTACAAGGCAAGAAGGTACTCTGCCTTGGCCTCGGTCTCGGTTCCGTAATCTACATCTTAGAGAAGAAATGTCTTCAAGATCTCGATTATACTGCCGTAGAAATAGATCCTGAGATATGTCGCATGGCTCATCGCTATACTACAAGTCAGCTGGAATCCTATGTGGAGGTAATTAATGCAGATGCAGAGATTTTTCTTAAAGTTAATCAAGAAAAATATGACTTTATCATCATGGATATATTCCAGAGCGCTTCTATTCCATATAAATTTCAATCTAAGGCATTTCTTAAAAAACTCAATAGTAAGTTACTTTATGGTGGTTTATTGATGTATAATAGAATGCACTTAACCAGTCAGGACAAGAGTGATTACAGCACTTTCTTGAAGAGCTTTGCTGATATATTCCCTGATTATACTGAAGTACCTGTGAGCCAGAATATTGTCATAATTAATGATAAATCTTATCTCGTATAGTTATTATACAACTTTACTTCTGAATGTCGTATCTTTAACCTTATCACTTAGAAATGATTTAATTTAAAATAGAGACATGTTTATTATCAATATATATTTAAAATTCTTTCTTATCGCATTAGGCCTCATTGGAGGAGCTGTATGTACTGCGTTATTCGGATTCTGGTATGCATTTCCACTATGGATACTTGGGATCGCCATGTTAATAAGTTACATACTCTTAGGGACTGTATCTTCTGCAGCACAATTGATCCAAGAACAGAATTTTGGTGAAGCAGAGCAGAGACTTACATTGACTAAATTTCCTAAGTTTCTATACGTGACTAACAGAGCATTCTATTACATTATGAAAGGAACACTTTCTGCCCAAAGTGGAGATTCTAAGGTAGCCGAAAGCCACTTCAATACAGCACTTAACCTAAAGCTGCCAAGTGATAATGAGAAAGCAATGGTGCTCATGCAACTCGCCAATATCAAAGCTCAAAAAGGAAACTGGACTGCTGCTACAAATTACTTCAAAGATGTCAAGAAGCTCAAAATCACACAAAGCGATATCAAAAACCAAGTGGACTACTTTGAGAAAGCCATGAAGAATAATAAGTCTCAGATAAAAACTGCAAGATCTATGGGTAAGCAAGGTATGAGAATGATGCAACAGGGTGGTGGCAGCAGCAAAAGAAGACGTCCAAAAATGAGATAATGTACTTTAAGAAAGTACCTTCTTTCTTCTCGATCATATATCCAAAAGCAATCTGGAATCTATCAGAATCCCAAAAAATCTATCTCACTTTTGACGATGGACCTAATCCAGATTCTACACCAGCACTACTTAATGCTCTTGATCAATTAAATGTAAAAGCAAATTTCTTTTGTCTTGGCCATAGAGCAGAAAAGTACCCAGAACTAATTACTAAAATAATCCAGAGAGGGCATTGCTTAGGCCATCATGGTTATCGCCACTTATCAGGATGGACTACAGCTTATGATGCCTATATCCAGAACGTAGAAAAATCTTCTACAGTTATAGATTCAATATTCTATCGCCCACCTTATGGTCGTATGACATACCGACAGTATAGAACTCTCTCCAAAAAATACAAAGTCGTTATGTGGGATAATATGCCTGGAGATTTTGACCCCCAATTAACAAATCATCAAGTATTAAAAAACTTAAAAGCCAGTGCAAGCCCAGGCTCAGTAATCGTTATGCATGACACGCTTCAATCATGGTCTAAGAATCAGAATATTCTAAATGCATTTAAATCACATATTGATACTTTAAAATTAGACTTTGGTCTATTATCAGATGCTATTTAGAGTGAGGAGAAACTTTTGGACCGTTCTCATTAGTTTAAATATAAAAATATGCCATGAAAGATTTTTCATTAATTAAAATCATAGGCTACCTCAAGCGATACATGTGTCAATTATCGACTCAGGGTGTATATGCTGCATTTCTATTATACAATGCGTGGAGTAGTAAGAGCACACCGTCTTGGGCTAAGAATATCATAGTCGGTGCATTGGCCTACTTTCTGAGCCCTATAGATGGCATACCTGATCTGACGCCATTCATCGGAATGACAGATGATATCGGATTAATGAGTTTTAGCTTAGTAACTATAGCATGCTATATAGATAATGAAGTCAGAGCTAAAGCTTACAGGCAATTACTAATCCTTATGAATAATAAAGTAGATATAGAAGCGGTACAGGAAGTGGATTCTTGGTTATTAGAATAACTTACCGACCATACCGTCTACATCGTGCTGGTCTAACTCCAATTCGTGAAGATCCTTCTGAAAGTATAAATACCAAAAAGTAGACCCTATTAAGTAAGCAACTATGAATGACATAATTCCTGTCTTAATATCGTCGTGAAAACAGTACTGATACAACTCACTAAATAAGACCATCACCAAAGGAAATACAAAAACGTAGATCCATCTTACAGAATGTAATCTCGTTATCTTGACACCATAGCCTGAGCTTAAGTACTTAAGAAGACCTGTAATATAGTTAGGCTTATCGCTTATATCTATTTTCTTGTATGAAGTCAATTGCGAACTTTCTCTTACTGCTGCGCCTACTCTCATACGGTATAGGATTAGTAGCCCTAACAACACGACAAGGTAGATGAGATATTTAGTAATCGAAGATTCTACATCTACTATATAAAGAATTACAAGAGGCAAAAGAAATAATACAACTATAACAACTAAGGCATTAGTTACATAAGAAGTTTGTGCATCTTCTTTAAGCGATGAGAGTAGGGTCTCCGCTTTCTTTTGAATTAAATCTAACTTATCGTATTCCATATAAATATAAATATCACAAATATGAGTCAAATGACTACTGATTCAGAGGTAAATTAATGAAAAAAGGCCTATTGCGAATGCAACAGGCCTAATATATCTCTATTATGAAGTTAAATAATCTATTAGGCTTTAGCTAAAGCTTGGATAAGCAGACTTACCTCATTATTCATAACCTCTACGAAACCCTTGACAATATTAAATGTCATTCTCTCTCCATCGGCTTTAATTATCCTTACTTCTCCTTCTGCCAATGCGGCTACGATAGGAGCATGATTATTCAGTAATTCAAATTGTCCACCTACTCCTGGTAGTTTTACAGAAGTAATTTCTCCTTGGTAGAGTTCTTTCTCAGGTGTAAGTGCTACTAATTTCATATGGTTATTAATTGTTAGCTTCTTCAATTATTTTCTTCCCTTTAGCAATAGCATCATCTATAGTACCTACAAGGTTAAATGCAGCTTCTGGATACTCATCTACCTCCCCATTCATAATCATATTAAATCCTCTAATTGTCTCTTCGATAGGCACCAATACACCTGGAAGACCAGTAAACTGCTCCGCAACGTGGAATGGTTGCGATAAGAATCTCTGCACACGTCTAGCTCTGTGTACAACTTGCTTATCTTCTTCAGATAATTCATCCATACCTAATATGGCGATAATATCTTGAAGCTCTTTATTTCTCTGAAGTATGTTTTTTACTTTCTGAGCTGTATCATAATGCTCATCACCGATTACATTAGGATCAAGAATTCTTGAAGTAGAATCCAATGGATCCACGGCAGGATAGATACCTAGTGAAGCTAATTTTCTACTCAATACTGTCGTCGCATCCAAGTGAGCGAAAGTTGTTGCCGGTGCTGGATCTGTTAAATCATCCGCTGGTACATATACCGCTTGTACTGATGTAATAGATCCTCTCTTAGTAGATGTAATTCTCTCTTGCATCGTTCCCATCTCTGTAGCTAATGTAGGTTGGTACCCTACGGCTGATGGCATTCTACCTAACAATGCTGATACCTCAGATCCCGCTTGTGTAAATCTGAATATATTATCAATAAAGAATAAGATATCACGTCCTCCATTAGGATCGCTCATATCTCCATCTCTATAGTACTCTGCTAATGTTAATCCTGAAAGTGCAACTCTTGCTCTTGCCCCAGGAGGCTCATTCATCTGACCGAAAACGAAAGTCGCTTTAGACTCTTCAAGCTTCTTCATATCTACTTTAGATAAATCCCATCCACCTTCTTCCATAGAGTGCATGAATTCTTCACCATAGTTAATGATACCTGACTCTAACATCTCTCTCAATAAATCATTACCCTCTCTCGTTCTCTCTCCTACTCCTGCGAATACTGATATACCATCATATCCTTTGGCGATATTATTAATGAGTTCTTGTATAAGTACTGTCTTCCCTACTCCTGCACCACCAAATAATCCAATCTTACCACCCTTTGAGTAAGGCTCTATAAGATCGATAACTTTTATACCTGTAAAAAGTACTTCGTTCTCTGTAGATAGGTCTTCGAATCTTGGTGGCTTATTGTGGATAGAGTAAGCATTTTTTGATTTGTCTACATCACCGATACCATCGATTGCTTTTCCTACCACATTAAATAGTCTCCCCTTAACAGCCTCTCCTGTAGGCATCGTGATAGGTTCTCCTGCATCTACAACGTCCATACCTCTGGTAAGACCTTCTGTAGAATCCATTGAGATCGCTCTTACACTATCTTCTCCTAAGTGCTGCTGCACCTCAAGAGTCAATATATCGCCATTCTCATTTGTAATCTCTAAAGCGTTAAATATCTCAGGTAATCCATTACCTTCGCCTGCAAAGCTTACATCGATTACTGGTCCGATTATCTGTTTTATTTTGCCAATGTTTGCCATAAGTATTTATGATTTTATGTTGTATAGGAAAATCGGCACAAAGATATAAGAAAGCCAATAAATACGGTGTTTTCCGACTCTTTATTTTGAAGGTATTATAAGTTCTTTTGTCGACTGCAAAAGCAGTTAATTATTTCGCTTGGAGATATATGTTAGAATATATGCGAAGGGTGAGTTATAGGCCTTAGAATTTATTCTTTTACTAATTCTCGACGGCAGCTTTTGTTGATGACGAGTTATAGTCGTTCACTATACAATGTGGTCGTCTTGGATGACGATTACTAATGTTATTTATTAAGGATAATTCCGTAGTCATTATAAAACTTCGGCTAAAAGCCGAATCTTAAGTTTCGTATACGACTACAAGTCGTAACGAACGATTAGATGAACCCCATCCTGACCTTCCCCTCAAGATGGGAAGGCAAATTGCTTGTGTTCTTTCGAACACCATATCGAATATGCTTTCGCCACGTAAGTGCAATTACAATTTATTCTTCCATCTTGGGATGAACATCGGAAATGTACTGAATGTGCATTTTCGGTGTGAACCTAAATTGGAAATTTAGGATGGGTGGAGATTAGATAGAGGATGGGTACTTTTTTAAGCAATGTCGGTGACGACTTCTATTCGTCCACTTAATAAACGTTACAGTCTCTTGACCGGTGTTAGTTATTGCTACTTGTAATTATTACTGTACTAATTACACTTCGGTTAAAAGCGAACCTGACAGATCTTAAGAATGAGATTAATAAGCATCACCCGTTAAAATGAAGAAACAAAACGGCAAAAATAAACGTTGTTATTTACGTACTTAATCAGTAACTTTAAATTATGAAGGTAGTAAACTATACAGAGCTTAGATTGAACCTGAAACATTGGTTGAACTCAGTCATAGATGATGTGGAGGAAGTCATTATAAAGCGAAAGGATCAAAAGGATTTGGTATTGATCTCATTGGATGAATACAACTCTTTGGTAGAAACGAACTACTTATTATCTGGTAAGAATCGAGATATATTATTAGAGTCGATTGCAGAAGTTAAAAAAGGAAATAAGAAGTATCAGGAATTAATAGAAGAATGAATTTAGCTTGGTCAAGTAGAGCTTGGAATGATTACTTGTATTGGCAAAAGACAGATAAGAAAAGGCTAAAAAGAATAAATACGCTTATCAAAGACAGCCTTCGAAATCCCTTTGAAGGAATCGGAAATCCAGAACCTCTTAAACATGAACTGCAAAGCTTTTGGTCTCGCCGAATTGATAAAGTACATCGACTGGTCTACAGCTCTACGGAAGAAGAATTATTGATCGTTGGGTGCAGGTATCACTATTAGATAACAATGAAAATCAAAAAAAATATACTAAGGTTTCTATTTTTAATTTTATTACTATCCTGCAATACGAAAAAGAAGCCTGAGCTTAAAGCCAATAATCACCCTTTACTCTCTTGTCATTTTATCAATTCTTACTACAACCCAAAAACTAAAATGAATGAGAGAATATTTCAGCATAGTGTTTTAAATAATTCTTTAGATACAATTTTCATATACGTTGCTCTTTCAGGTTTCAAACCATTTAGATGGATATATGAATCTGAACTTGATAGTAATATAGTACAAGAACATGACTTAAATAATAACAACACACTTGACTCAATGGATTTTGAGCCTTATAAATCAATTAAATATCCTATAGCACCACAGGGGCAATATATATTTTTTGATACTATTCGTAGTCCTTTCGAAACGTTGTCTAATGGTTTTGTATTTAGATATTTTATAAAAGATGAAGATTTCAATATGAGGGCACTTTGTAACTAATAACGAATCAGTAACCCCTATTGGTACCGACATGTAAAATGAAAAAGCGTGTGTTGGTGACGACCCCTGTTGGGACCGACATGTAAAAACGAAAAACAAACAATGTTGGTGACGACTTGTAGTCGTTCACTTAACATACGTTCCGATCTCCTGACCGGTGTTAACTACTAATGCTTGTAATGACACTACTGCATTCATTATACTTCGGCTAAAAGCCGATACTAAGGTTTCGTATACGACTGCAAGTCGTAACGAACAACATGACGAACCCCATCCTGACCTTCCCCTCAAGATGGGAAGGCAAATTGCTTGTGTTCTTTCGAACACCATATCGAAGATTCTTTCGCCACGTAAGTGGCATAATAATTCATCCTTCCATCTTGAGGGGTGAACATCGGAAATGTACTGAGTGTGCATTTTAGATGTGAACCTAAATTGAAAATTTAGGATGGGTGGGGATTGAAAAGAGGATGGGTACTTGATTTGACCTTGTCGGTACTCTTGTTGATATCTATATATGAAAATAATAATAACGTGTTGGTGATGACTTGTAGTCGTTCACTTAACATACGTTGTGGTCTCCTGACCGGTGTTAATTACTACTGCTTATCTTAATACTAATACATTATTAGACTTCGGCTACAAACCAACGGTCATAACTAACAATATGAGCTACTTGCCATTGTAACTAAATATAGTTACATTTATCATCTGTGTCAAAGAAAGCCAAGTTAATAGCAAGGTTCTTATCTCTACCTTCTGATTTTCACTATACTGAACTTGTGAAAATCCTAAGATATTTTGGATATACTGAAATGAAGACTGGTAAGACATCAGGGTCAAGAATGAAATTCATGAATGTCAAAAAGGATCAAATAAAATTTCACAAGCCTCATCCTACAGGCATAATGAAAACTTATCAACTTAAGGTAATTAAAGAGAAATTAGAATTATGAAAAATCTAGAACATAATGGATATATAGGCTCTATTGAGTACAGTAAGGAAGATGGTTTATTCTACGGGAAATTACTTGGTATAAGAAGCCTGATATCTTATGAAGGAAAAACTGGGCCTCAATTAGAGAAAGACTTTAAGTCAGCGATAGATGATTATATAGCAGATTGTGAACATTTAGGAATAGAAATAGAAAAACCCTTTAAGGGCAGTTTTAATGTCCGCATACCTGCAGAATTGCATCGCGATGCTGCTATTAAAGCACTGGAATTAAACACTTCACTTAATAGCTTTGTGACTGATTCTATCAAAGCACAATTAATAGCTGAGCCATTAGAAAAATACTTAAAAAAGAGACATCACAACAAGTAGATTGTATTGATGTATACTTTGTTACTCCCCCTGGTACCACCGAAGTCCAAAATGAAAAATCGTGTGGTGGTGACGACTTGCAATCGTTCGCTTGATATGCGTTACAGTCTCCTGACCGATGTTTGTTACTACTGCTCGAATGATGTACCGCATTCATAATACTTCGACTAAAGCCGATAAATAAATTTTGTATATGACTGCAAGTCATAACGAACATCATGACGAACCCCATCCTGACCTTCCCCTCAAGATGGGAAGGCAAATTGATTGTGTTCTTTCGAACACCATATCTAAGATTCTTTCGCCATGTAAATGGCATAATAATTTATCCTTCCATCTTGAGGGAAGGAAAGAGGATGGGTACTTATTTAAGCAATGTTGATGGTGACTTAGATTCGTTCGCTTAGCATACTTCGCGGTCTCCTGTTTTTTATTAATTACTACAGCCTGTTAAACTCTACTACATTCATTATACTTCGGCTACAAGCCGATACTTAAGTTCCGTATACGACTACAAATCGTAACGAACAATATGACAAACCCCATCCTATCCTTCCCCTCAAGATGGAAAAGGCAAATTGCTTGTATTCTTTCGAAAACCATATCGAAGATTCTTTCGCCACCTAAGTAGCATAATAATTCATCCTATTTTCTCTTTTATTCGGTAAAAAAACTGACAACTATGTTATGTGTAAGTCTATATTTTATCATCATAAAAAAGTAAACTGTGTAAGCAATCATTTATCATTACTAAAGAATATTTCGAGAGACACTATACTGCCTAAGAAGTTAGTAAAATGCAAATAATATTTAGACACCTTACACCATAAGCTTAAGTTAGTTACTTAGTTTTAAGTAGGAGATTTACTGGCGAGATTAATCTATCACACGGCTTACTGTGTACGTCGAGTAGTTTCCATGAGACATCATCTACTTATAGAAAGTCTATGAGAAATTGCAATTTAGATATACATTTTAGATTCAAAAACTATGTCTCATCTTGTATAGCTCTATAAAACAAAAAAAGTCAATGACGACACATCATTGACTTTTTTCCTTATAACACCCTTAATTATTCTATCTGTTTTCCGGTTATTACACCGCTGGTTTTGTTAGGATTGGTATCATATTTTAAAATTTACATCAGCAAATTGAATTTCGGTATTTCCTTTAATCATGAAGCCTATCTTAAAGTCTCCAGATCCAAAAACACTTCTTCCAATTTTTAATTTGTTGGACATTACTGGCAGTTGGAAAGTCAGCTTGTCATCAGCGTCAAAAATTTGAATGAAGCTAATTTCATTTTCAGTTTCGAATTGTAAATTATTCTCTTCGAAGTTGAATTGAGAGATACTGAAAAAATCTGCATGTGTTTTATCTGTGATTTTTATTTCTACTATTTCTGAAGAAAAAACCACAAGAGATCCTGCAGGGTCTGTCGATGCATTTGCAAGCGACAAAGAGAAAATTGCGATAATTGTTATAATATTTTTCATAGGTTTTGATTTTAACACGTTCATAATAAAGACAGTATTTTACAAGCTTACCACTACGATCAGATCAAGAAGTCACACTTTTTCATAGACTAATTATTCTGTTGTAAAGTAGCTGTCATAAACTTTGTCAAGTAGTTGACAGGAATTTATGAGAATGCCCTTATAGTGGGATTTTTAAAATCAGAAATAAATTGGAGTAAAATCTAAAAATTGAAATCTACTCAGAAGCCTATGTTATATAAGAGAGTCTATAGCCTTTAAAATGTAAAATATCTTACATAACGACATCCCTATGACGACTGGGCGTTACTTTTCTAACAAGTCATCCGTAAAGTGTTCCTTGCGCTGGCCTCTTGCTATCATCTTATTATTATAAATAACGGAATCACCTTTAGGTATAGAAAGCGAGGTCCATACCTTGGATCGCTGACGGGCGATATATACTATCTGACCTGAGTGATAAGAATAATGACATAGCTGACGATTAATAGCTTCAGTGATTGTATGTCCTTGCTGACGTATATATATAATATGATTGTAGTATTCTGGTTTTACTGATTCTAATGCTGAGAAGAGGCACGCCCAGCCTTCCTCCCATTTATTAAGTAGTTGCTTGTGATCATTGATATGTAATTGAAATTCCATATCACGATTTCTAAATTCTTTCTCGCCATCTGACTCTAAGAAGTCTGTCCACCGCGACATCATATTACCATACATATGTTGTATTATAACAGCGATCGAGTTACTCTTATCATCAGGACTCCAAAATAAATCTGAATGCTCGACCTGAGTAATCGCATTATCACATAAGTATTTGTAATACTTAAATTGTTTCTCTGCGCTTTGAAGATAATCTTGCATAGTGGGTTGAATCCAAGTATTTAATTATTCTACTATCTCATAATCAATACTAAGCTTGCGCAAAGCTCGGAACGCAGAACTTGTATTCTTACCATCAACCTCTATATCTACAGCATCGCCATCTAAGAGTATATCTGTTAATTCGCTACACAGCGAATCGTCTAATGATGTATACTCCGCTATACATTTAGCGATAGCTCTTCTATCAGGTCTTTGAGCATCGCATGAGAGTAAGTTAAGTTTCATGATTCTAATTTATGTCGGCAATATAACTAATACTGACGAAGGTGTTATGTGTCTCTTACATTAATATATGTCAGTTAATACTTTTTACTGCATTCATAATATATACCTTTGTATCTAAACATTCCGTTATCAATAGACTATCTGCTATATATAAGTACAAATGTCCAAGGTGTAGAATCGGAGACATGTTCGTCAAGCCCTTAAACTTAAAGCAGCCGCTTGATATGCATAAACGCTGTCCTGTATGTGACTTAAATTATGAGCCGGAACCCGGTTTTTATTTTGGAGCTATGTTTATCTCATATGCGATATCCGCTTTTATACTTTTACCTATGGCATTATTCGCAGTATTCAAGTACGGATGGAATGCTAATCAAGCAATGGCACTTATGATTGGAGTCGGTGCTATCAGTTTCTTTAAAACACTGAGAATATCAAGATCGGCATGGCTTAATGTGATGGTACCTTATGATCCATCTTATGTAAAAAAATAAGTCCTAATTGCATTTCTTATAATTACTAAGAGCAACTTCCAATGGTTGTCCAAAAGCTTTCTCTATAGATACTCTCGCTTTTAACTGATCATAGATCACATCAAAAGAAGTATAAGCTGGCATCTGATAATTATAAAAATCTTTACCTACATACTTCGGCATATTAACGGCATAAGCATTAGCCTTCTCACAAGATCTCCTTACAAGTTGATTATACTTAGCACCAAAATAACTCATACTTGTATAATAGAGAATGACTTTCTCTTCTGGAGTTTCCAAAGACAATCGATCAAAATCAAATGAATAATCAGAATAATCGTGTACGCCTGTCATTCTGTGCATCCGCAAGAATAAAACTTTGTAATAATTTACCAAAAGGTCCAGATCACTCATATCTCCTATCCCCTTATTAATCACTCCAACTGGATCTGCTGCACCATGAGTAAATGCATCTACTCCTATTGTGTATAAAAAATAAGTTGCTTTTAATGTCTCGATATCTGGCTTAGCGAGGTACTTATCATTGATAAAATCAGGTGTACGCTTAGTATATTCTACTACAAAATCCTTAGTCAATGAGAGGCGCTTATCCGTTATGTTAGGCAAGACGCTATCCATCGTCTCTTGAGGTACAGCAGCTGATTGTGCAATACGAAATATATTGTATAGCTCTGCCAGCTGATTCTCATAAGACAAGTTTTTCTTAGTAAAACTCTTAGGAGCCTGTTGTTTTTCTGTTACACCATGCTTAGGACCATCCTGTGGGCTACATGCAATGAAAAAAATAAATACAGTTAATACCAAAACTTTATAAGCCATAAATTACTTTTACTTCCTACAAAGTTATTATTTATGTCGAAAGAAGTCATCATTTTAGGTAGTGCTCGTTCTAATGGAGATACACGACAATTTATAGATCATGTCGTTAGTAAACAAGCCATGGACATCATCGATCTGAAACCCCTTAATATCAGTCACTTTGATTATGAATACAAGAATGCAAATGATGATTTCTTAACGCTCATTACTAAGGTCATTAGTAATTATGATACTGTGATTCTCGCAACGCCTATCTATTGGTATACAATGAGTGGCATCATGAAAATGTTTCTTGATAGAATATCTGATCTCCTCTATCACCACAAGGACTTAGGGAGACAGTTGCGAGGTAAGTCACTTGGCGTTATAAGTAGTACTAATTATTCTGAAGCCTCTGAGACTTTTGAAGTACCATTCCGAGAGACAGCTAAGTATCTTGGTATGAATTACGTAGGACATTGTCACGGACTGATCAAGGAAGGAAAAATAGAAGTGGAAATCGAAAAAAGAATTGAAAAATTCTTAGTCTCCGTAAACGACAAAACTCTTGTCTAAAAATAATTCAAGATTAATATTATTTCCTTTGCTCGTCAAGACTTGTAGTCTTAGACAAGCAGGAGATATCAGTCTTTATTCATATTTATCTTTGCCAACATAAGACTGGTAGGACGTCTCCATAACTACTAGTATTACTGCAAAGAATGCTGCCTTTGGTATATTCAAATTCTGGATATTGTATTCCCATCAGGAAAAGATCTATCATATAATGGATGACTAACCACCCTAAAAAATATCGTAGAAATTGATTTAATAATTTATCATGCTTTGAATATTTCTGATTCAATTTTCTGATTCATAATATATTTCTTTCGCTCGTGAAGACTTGTAATCTCTATACCATATGCTTATAATGCACGCTGACCAGAAAGCAATTTTAAAATAAGATCAATCAGAGTGAGCATATCGTATCTGGGCTACAAGCCCAGACAAGCAGGGTAATTTATATTAGTTAGGTAATTTTCTGATTCATAATATACTTCACGCCGCAATCTAATCCATATCTATAATCACTCATTATGGATTTCTTACTGTAACTATAGGTTGTACTCTTGAGTAACTTGCGAGGAGTCAGCTGTTCTATAATAAGATCAGAGGGCGGATTTTCAATAAATTCCAATCCTTCATTATACTTCTCAAAGGCTCTCTCAAATACTTGACTCAGGCTAGGCATAGATCTGAAATATATACTTCCAAAATAATCGGCCCATGACTGCTTCGTCTTATCACCTTCTGGACGTGTACGTAATACTAATATTTTTCTGGCGCCATTATCGTAAGCCCACTTTATAGGTAGCGGATCACTCCATCCTCCATCAAGATACTCTACCCCATCGACAATATGCCTACCCTTAGTTACAAATGGTAGTGTGCACGATGCGACAACTACGTCTAACCAGTTAGTACCGTGAGGCTCAAGATATTCTGCCTTACCAGATAATCTATTAGTCGCAACGAAATGTACTTGCGTATCAATACTTTTCATTATAGCACTCTTAATATTAAAAGGAACTTTCGTAGAGGCTACCTCTGCAATAAAATCAATATTCATATACCCTTGCGTACCGAGAGTTCTTTTAAAATTTAAAAAATTTTTATCCTTAGCCAATAACAATATAGAATCGAGACACGACCTATACTGCTGACTTAAGAAATACGATATAGCCACTGCTCCTCCCGACACACCCAAGTAGTGATTAAATGGATTATACCCACTAGCGATAAATGCATCTAAAATCCCAGAAGTAAATCCAGTCTTAAATCCTCCACCTTCTACGACCAAGCAAGTTTTATCATCGTTAGAAATGTTCATGTAATTATATTTTTTTTTTAGAATACCAAATTAGTAATGCGATGGAGTATAGTTTTTTATCAAGGCACAAAGAAGAAAATAACTCCTAGCACAAAAAATATAGGTGCATTGATGACTTTAAAAAAAAACGACTTATATAGGATTCTTTCCAAGCATTGATTCGTCATTAAATAATCTGAAATTGAGCTCACATATATGGTTGCCACTATGAGAGTAATTAAAAACGGTAAAAACAGGCTCTATTTATAAATGTGTTAGCCAACTTTTTTATACTTGTCTTAACCTCTCATCAGCGCTTCGACCTCAGCAACTGATGTGCCATCAGGACTTCCGAGCACTTCGATACCACCAGCTCTTACAACATAATCATTCTCTATTCTTATACCACCAGCATCTCGGTACTTATTGACTTCACTATAATTAATAAAAGATGAAAACTTATTCTCCGACTGGAATTTATCGATAAGCTCAGGGATAACATAGAGGCCAGGTTCTATGGTGATGACATTACCATCTTGCAATTTTCGCCCAAGGCGTAATGACTTCAATCCAAACTCTGTACTTTTCTGAATCGTCTCATCGTAACCGACATTGACTTCTCCGAGGTTTTCCATATCGTGTACATCTAATCCCATCATATGACCTAAGCCATGCTGGAAGAATAAGGTATGAGCTCCTGCAGCTACAGCGGCATCCACATCACCTTGCATCCAACCCATAGCAACAAGACCCTGTGTAATGATTTTGGCAGCAGCCAGATGGACATCTCTATAATAGACATCTGGCTTAGATATACTCACTGCATGATTATGTGCATCATTTACAATATTATATAATGAAGCTTGTAATGAAGAGTACTTTCCTGATACAGGATATGTCCTCGTCATATCACCACAGTATCCGCTTTCCATCTGTACGCCACTATCCATAAGAACCATATCACCATCCCTCATGGTATTACCGTGATAATGGTTATGGAGTGTGTGTCCGTTGATCGTGCAGATCGGTGGAAATGAAAACTGACAATTGTGAGACCACGCAAATGCATTAGCAATACCGACAAGTTCATACTCCTTCATACCATCACGAGCATGTTGCATTACATGCGTATGCATCCTTGACGTTATCCCCACTGCGTTGTCTAATTCTGCTATCTCTTCTTCTGATTTTATATTACGCTGCTCTATTACAGCCATGATAAAATCCATAGATGGAATTATCTCATTACCAGATAATAAATCCTGTAGCAGTAATGTATGCTCCCCTCTATATGGAGGCAAGTATTTGACATTCTCGTTAATATCATTCTTAAGTGCTGATAGCTTCTTAATTTCTGTAATCCCAGACCGTCCACCTAATTCCGCAAGCGAAGGCTGATTACCAGTCCATATAATCATATCCATAGTCAAGTCATCACCATATAATGTTATCACCCCAGTATCGGTATCTATAATAGCACATAGATCAGGAAGATTAATACCTACATAATATAAGAATGTGCTGTCTTGTCTGAACGGATAATGGTTATCCTTATAGTTCATAGGACTGTAGGTGTTACCGATAAGTAACAACTGGCTTTCCTTGACATTATCTATAAGATCTTGTCGACGATTCGTGTATGTCATTTGTGGGAAGAAAAAATTTAATCCTGCCATATTTGATAATTGATTATGTTGGAATTTAGCACCTATTAGTTATCTATTCCAATAATACAAATAATATTCTTTGTCTATAAATAATGAATCTATATATAAGGCAATAAATCTTATTATATAATGATTGCAACATATACATTAGTAGCTTCATATTACATAATATACAGTACTGAGAAATCTGATCTAAGTCAACTCGTTCTACTTTTTTGAATTAAAGTATTAGGATATCAGTTATTCGACCGGACTTTAAGCTATATTACTTAAATAAAACCTGATAATAATTATTAACCTTGCCCTATGAATTTAATATTGAAGTTAAGCATCATTATCTTTTTTAGCTTATTGGCTTCCATGACTTTAGCGCAGGAGATCTGTGATGATGGTATAGATAATGATAATGACGGCTTGATAGATATTAATGATATCGAAGATTGCAGCTGTGAGACGCTGATGCCATCATCTCTTATTCCCAATCCTTCGTTTGAAGAAATGACTTGTTGTCCGACCTCAGAAGGTGAGCTTAATTGTGCTAACTCATGGATCCAAGCTTCACAACCTACAACTGATTATGTGCACACATGTGGCGTTTTGGGCAATCCTTTTTTAGGTTTTGAAGCACCGTTGCCATTTCCAGATGGAGAAGGTGGAGTTGGGTTCAGAGATGGCAAACCATCTTCAGCTCTATTTAAAGAATATGTCGGAAGTTGCCTTACTGAAACTATGGAAGTAGGTGTTAATTATAGATTAGATTTTTTCGTAGGATTTCATGAGGCGCCAAGTAGTAGATTTTTACCTATGGCTTTTTTTGGAACTAATGATTGTGACAATTTACCTTTCGGTGGAAACGATCAAAATTTTGGCTGCCCTACCAATGGTCCAGGCTGGGATCTACTCGGAGAAATAGTTGTAAGAGGAAATAATGAATGGGTCAATGTTATATTTGACTTTACTGCTGACAAAGCTTACGAAGCCATTGTTCTCGGTCCAGGTTGTGCTGCACATCCAGACTTCAGAGATGATCCATATTTCTTTATAGATAGATTAGCTCTTGATGAGCAGAGTGCCTTCTCAGTACCATTAGCCAATATAAGTGGTGATCCATGTGATGATTCCTTAATCTTAGAAGCAGAGCAAGGTCAATTATCTTATCAGTGGTATCTCGATGGCGTCGCTATTATAGGTGAGACAACTACGACACTAAATATAACTACAGATAATGAAGAAGGGACTTATCTTGTGAGGATAGAATCTGTGAATGGATGTTTTCTCAGCGAACCCTACGATCTTCAATTTGAGGCAGTAGAAACTTATAATACAATCGAGTTATGTGAAGGGCAGACATATCCATTAGGTCAGCAAATATTGACTACTTCTGGAGTGTATTCTGATACTACTAACCTAATAGCAGGTTGTGATTCTATTTCTTATATAGAACTTATCGTCATTGCTACAATAGAAACTACTAACGCTATAGAGATATGCGAAGGGGAAATATATCCGCTGGGTCAGCAGGTACTAAATGTGTCAGGTAATTATTCTGAGACACTTACTACTATTGTAGGTTGCGATTCTACATCTAACATAGAACTTACAGTATACCCTCATACTTTATCTAACGTCTCACGTACAATATGTCAAGGCGATACTGTAGAAATCGCTGGACAAGAATACTCACAACAAGGCATGTATAGCTTGACTACCGCAAATGCTAAAGGCTGTGATAGCATCATTGCTATAGACATCGTGCATGAAGCGCCTATACAAAATCTCTCATTAGACAGCACCGCAACGATAGATCTTGGTGAGAGCATTAGCCTTACACCTAATGCGGCAAGTAATGATATTATAAGATACGAATGGTACAATGGAGATGAACTTATTTCCTCCGAAGAGTCCGTTACAGTCACTCCTTATGAGAATACCACCTATAGAATCATTGCATATTCTATAAATGATTGTAGTCTCGAAAGAAGGATTTCCGTAATCGTCAATAGAAATGATGACATCTACATACCTAATGTTTTTAACCCTAATTCGAGCACAGATAAAATATTTGAAATAGGAACTGGTAGTAGTATCACAAATATAAACTCCTTACTCATCTATGACAGATGGGGCAATAAGGTACACGACTATTCCGGTCCTGTATCAGATTATCAAGGATGGAACGGCGTATATGGCAATACTGATGCCGAGATAGGTGTCTACACCTATGTTATAAAAGTAGGATTGATCAATAATGAAGAAATCCTAAAGGCAGGAAATGTTACATTATTAAGATAGCTTGGCTGCAATGATATTACAGCGTCATATGATATAGCTAATGTTATCATTCTAAATAGTAAGTTGTAAATTATACATAACCTTTACCATAATAAATATCATCTATCAACGACTTACCGAAGGGCTATCTAATACTTTATTTGGAAAGATTTCTACCTCAAAAGGATTACTCGCAGCAATAAATATATGTCATAGAGAGTTCTACTATAATTCTACCCCAATGCAATAATCCACAAATATGAATAAATCAAAAATTAACGATCTTGGGTACAATTATTGATCATATATGATTTTATTATAATGTGTTTATTCTGTATATAATTATGATGTAGATAATTGCAGCTCAGTGTTAATGAATGATTCCTTAAATATCGCATCCATCAGGCATCTATTAAAATTATACAAAACCTATGAAATATATCTTTATAGCACTTGCGGTTTGCTTCCTTTCTTGTAAGAGTCAGAAAGAAGTGATAAAGGATGATCCTATGCACTATGATCATTCTACAAGTTTTAATTTTGTCAAAGATGCATCTCTGATTGACGTTATAGATAAAGCCATAGAAGAAGATAAGCTCGTATTCTTGGATGTCTATACAGACTGGTGCTTACCTTGTCAGGTTATGGATGATGAAGTATTCTCAGATGAGGCATTGGGTGATTATATAAGCGATAATTTCATCAACTTCAAAGTCAATGCAGAAAAAGGATATGGACCTAATATTGCTACCTTATATGGCGTACAAGGATTTCCAGCATTGCTCTTCTTAGATCAACATGGCAGAATCTTAGAACAAAAAAATGGGATGGCTTTCCATACAGAATTAAGGAAGATGGCTGACCAAGCTGTCGTGATTAATGATCGGAACGCTTCGAGTGAATAATGTATTATAATTTCTCACGGATATTACCTATTGATAAGTTAACAAACAATAACTTGCTACACAAGCTAATAATCACGTTATTGCGCAAAAGTTAGAAACGATATGATCGACGTAAAAAATAAAGTGATATTCCTAAGAAAAGCTGTAGGAGGACAAGATAAAGAGTACCAGATAAGTAGCAATATACAAGGTCAGTTAAAAAAGAAAGTCATTAAAGTACAGAAGCTAAAAATAGCTGACAAGGTCTCTGTAGAGCTCACTGGTAGCTACAAAGAATTTGAAGTAAATATAGATCCTAAGGATAGTGAGCATGCACCTAAGATAATGGCGATGCTGAAGGTAAAGAGATAATGTGCAGTTAATCACAGATTAGACGGATTGAAAATAAACATAGGCTTTTATGAAAAGCAGATATGTCTACTTCGTTCAATCCTTGTATTAATTTAAAATCTACAATTCCGATTAAAATTAGTTAAAAGCAGAATCAAAGATTTTATACTTATCGATATAAGGTAATATCGAAACCTTAGCCCTACCATTCTAAACTATCTTATGACTGTATCAATGTTCCCATGCAACCTTAATCCATAAGGTATATAATAGATATCGTAAGTATACATTATAAGAATATTACCTTAGAGCTAATATATAAAATACTATGGTTACAAAAATCGTCGTCTTAGCAATTTACGTAGCCATTCTATTTCTAATCGGAATACTCGCATCGAGGAAGGTCAACAGTATGAGCGATTATTATCTGGGTGGAAAAAGAATGGGCTTTTGGGCTGTTGCTTTTTCTGCAAGAGCTACTGGAGAATCTGGATGGCTTCTCATTGGTCTTACGGGTATGGGAGCGATGGCAGGATATTCTGCCTATTGGGTCGTCGTGGGAGAATTGCTTGGCGTCTTTATATCATGGCAGTTTATGGCTAAGCGGTTTAAAAGACGATCAGATGATTATAAAGCTATTACAATACCTGACTACCTACAAAGTCATTTTAAATCATCAACCAACACGCTAAGAATTCTATCTGCATCTGTCTTGGTCGTTTTCGTTGTTATCTATGTCGCATCGCAAATGGATGTAACAGGCATTGCATTCGAATCAATGCTTAACATAGATTATCGGATCGGTGCACTTATAGGTTTCGCTATAGTTCTGGTTTATATTTTCTTTGGTGGATTTGTAGCTGCCGTATGGTCAGATATGTTCCAGGGTGTTCTTATGTTTTTTGGACTGGTGCTATTACCTATTGTGGTATGGTTCTCCATGGACCATGGCACAGGAATCACAGAGGGCTTGAACGCCATAGATCCTACACTGACACAAATAATGGGACGAAGCGAAGATGGATTGATGAACTTATTTACCATTCTTGGTTTCTCGATGATAGGATTAGGCTTCTTAGGGTCACCGCAAGTCTATGTCCGCTTCATGTCTATCAAAAGCGAAAATGAAATCGATAAAGGAAAATGGGTTGCACTACTTTTCACACTGCTTACAGATGCAGCAGCTGTAACAATAGGTATTCTTGCTCGTGTTTATTTTACAAAAGAAGGGCAAGATCCGGAGGCTATATTAGGAACGGGAGGAGAGAATGTACTCAGTATGATGACTCATGAATTCTTACATACAATTTTGGTAGCTATCTTTATAGCCATAGTACTATCGGCGATTATGTCTACGATTGATTCCTTACTCATTCTTGCATCAAGTGCCATAACACGTGACTTCTATCAAAAGCTATATAGACCTGATCTCAAAGATGAGGACCTCACTAGCTTTTCAAGATCGGTAACGATCGGTATGGCATTAGCTGCTCTCGGCATTGCCATTCTCCTCTACTATCTTTATCCAGATAGGCAGGTCTTTTGGATAATGATTTTTGGATGGTCGGGTATTGCAGCTACTTTCTGCCCCGTAATTATTCTATCTCTTTTCTGGAAAGACTATTCTGAGAAAGGCGCTATCGCCTCTATGGTAATAGGATTTGTATCAGTGATATTATTCAAGTTTGTGTTTGGGAATATGGAAGGAATAGGTCCTTATCTGAAGGAGTTAGATGTTCTGGCGCCTTCATTTGCATTGGCGATGATCGGAGGGTATATTGTGTCTAAGGTGTTTCCTGGGGAGTTTAGTGAGAATTAGATTCTTACGTCTGAATATGCATAAGCAGTCAAATCCATGTCTTAACCTTGCACTGCTTCTTCGATTTTTTGAAGGATGATTTTTTCTGTATTAAGAATGTCTGATTCTATCTCTTCAGTAGACAAATTAATATTATAATTATTTCGGAAATTCTTCTTTGTCAATGTATTTTCAAAATAGTAGTGATCATCGTTGAATGCTATAACGATATTAAATTCCATTACAAATTGGATTGCAGTTTTCTTAATTCCATTGTACATAAATCCCAAATTAACTCTACTAATTGGGCTCATAGAATCTAAAGATTTAATTATAAACTCTCGTCTTTCAATAAAACTGAGTTTAGCATCCAAAGCAATATCACAGGATAAATAAATTTTAGGAATATATATAACATCGTCGAATCTCTTAAGCCTATCCACATACTTTTCAAATGCTGGAAATATATCATTATTTAATAATGCTTTCACTCTATCCACAGTTTTTAGTGGTGCATTTTTAGCCATAGAATCAATCTTTTGCTTAATCAGACTCAGTTTCTTATCGATATCCTCAGGCTCATCTATTTCTTCACCCTTGGCAGCCTTAATAGCTAATTCTAAAGAAAGCTCTAATTGCTGAGCTATATACTCTACAAATGAATCTAAGTCTCCACTATCCGCTTGTCTAAAAGCATAGAAGTAGTTGGTCTTATCATCACTATTAATAATTATAGGAGGATATCCCTCCTTCATTAGATGATAGTTCATCAGTAGCCTTGCAGTCCTTCCATTACCATCATCAAATGGATGTATGATAATAAATTTATAGTGCAAAGCCGCCGCCTTTATAATTGGATGCCCATCCTCTTTTCTATACCATTCCATTAGTGATTGCATTTCAGCAGTCACATCCCCAGGTTCTGCATAGTTAAATATCTCACCACTTGGTAATCTGACATGATTGGGTAATTGCTTGTACTTACCGGGCTTAATCGTTTTAGAAGTTTTCTGACCATCTAATGTTACAGCTTCTTTGACATACTCTTCTACCAGTATCATCTCATTAAGCTCTCTGATAAATTTTTCTGATAATTTAAAATTAAGGTCGTTTGCATTTGACTTAATAAGATGCACCGCTACATCATGCGCCTTCATTTCCAACACATTTTTCAATGGAGAATTTTCAGGTCTAAACTCATTACCTAACTTAAACAATAGCGCCGTCTGATTATATGTCAATGTATTACCTTCTATATGATTAGAATTGTAATTCCACAGTAATCGTAACTTCTGCCACAATCGATTTTCATCGTGCTCACTTAGAGGACATAATTCATCCAGTCGAGATTTGAGAGCATTGATACTACCGACAAGTTCTTTCATTGACTATGAATATAATTACGAAAAAAGGATGCCTCAATCAAGAGACATCCTTCAAATATAAATTTTAAAATTCAAGTCTTAAAAAACCTATGGCTCTATATCCTTCCCTACTTTCTCTAAATCTCCAGCTTTGACATAGATAATCTCAACTTGTTATTGTTCAGTACTATTGCGTCTATTGCTTTATAATCTTGCTATAAACATAGCTTCCATCATCTAAACGAATTTTGATGAAGTATAAGCCAACTGGATAATCCTTAAGAGAAATTTGATTTTTATTTACTATATCAACTGCATTCAGTCTATGCCCATTTACATCATACACTTCTATTTCCTTTAAGATTTGATTGTCTGACTCGATATAAAATATATCATTACTTGGATTAGGGTATACTATAATACTGCCATCTAAATCACCGTTATCAACTGAACTAACTAAACATACTGGATCATCAGGCTCTAAGATTATCAAGTCTACAAGCCTCGTAGAATCGCATCCTAAAGTAGTTACGAATTCATCTACATAAGTTCCAGCCACAGTATAACCCTCGTAAGATTCATCAGGACAAATCGTAATATCTATACTATTATTAACATGCTTACAGATGTAATGATTTTCTACCGTATTCGTAATAATAGGCTCGTTGTAATCAAAGTATATTAAAGCTCTATTAGCAATAAGATCTCCTGGCTCTATACTATCCTCATCAAGAGTAATTTTAAATTTAACAAAACCATGGGAGTCTTTCTCATTACGAAAACTATCTACAAGTTGAATATCATCGAAGATGACGATAAGCGTAGACTTCTCTATAGACCAAGTATAATCATGAGAAGCCGCTATCGGCTCCACAGAATTAATATCAAAATAACTGACAAGTGGATCCTCTATTCTAATAGTGAATGCTGTATCTGTTCCTGTATTTTGAAATCGAATTTTATACTCAACCGATTCTTCTTTCTGGACTAATGCCTTATTGGTGAATCCATTAATTATTGAAGTTTTATCATTAGGATCAAAGGACCCAATGTTCTCTTGGCACTCAAAAGACATATTATTTTCTAATAAAATCTCACACGGATTGTTATAATGAATTTCGGTAGACAAATAATGAGCTTGACCTATTTCTGCATCACATGACAAATTGAATTCTATAAAACCTCTTTTTTGATCACCACTTGCTACAGTGCCGATATTAAAACTATAGACTTGACCATCAACAGAAATTAGTTCTTGATCAGAAGATATGTACTCAAAATAGTCATCCAAAGTTACATGAACAATAACATCAATAGCTTCAGCAGAACCATCATTATAAATATCGAAATTGATAGTATTATTAAAACATCTTCTTAAAAAAGGAATCGTTACTCCGACCCCGACATCGGCACAAACTTCTTTAATTGTTACAGGTATAGAAATAATATCTTCAGTATTATTATCATCAAAGATTACTTCTTGATTATTATCACAAGAGACATATAAATCATCTCTCAGAATAGCCTGGACATCATAGCTTCCTTGCGGAAGCACTGTACTAGCTTCACCTTCAGAATTGGTAGGTAATATAGTAGCTCCATCTCCTAATTCAACTTTAATCCCAGATATACCATTTTCATTGTTATCATAGGTACAGTTACCGTTAAGATCTTCGTACACTTCAACTTTTAAATTACCAACTAACCCCAATGGCGTTTTTGATTTTAATATTGGTGTGCCTGAGGTTGCGACATATATATGATTATCGTAACCCACTTCTATATCATTAATACTTGTAAGGTCGGGATATACAGGAGTGATGTCTATCCAGGTTTGCCCTCTATCTCGGCTTATTAAGATCATATCATGAGAATAGATGTATACATTCTCTAAGTGATCTACCATAATAGACTGATCACGATCATAAGGGAAATCAATTTCTTTGAAATCAAAATACTGGTTACCATTCGATACATGTCCAAATGCTATATTTCCGCCAGCGCTTTTAATGGTATAAACATCAGAACCATTATAAGATGAAGCAAGAACCATTCCTGAGTAATACTCCCATGGATCTAACCAGTTTCTATTTCCATCTATAGTAACTATATATGGTTCACAATGAGAACTTCCTAATCCCAGTATATCTAATTCGCAAAATTCGTAATAAAGTGTCCCTGATTGAGTGAGACCAAAAATCGTAAGAGATGTTTGATCAGAAGTTGACGGCAAAGACTGATGGATAGACTCCCAAGTCAATCCAAAATCGAAAGACCTTCTAACACCACCACCAGAATACAAAACTCCATTTTTTACAATAATTCCAGATTGGCTGCTACTTGACAGACACTCCCAATCTTTACCTTGATTAAATGATAGACAACCATATTTATTAATCAAAAAACTATTTGGAAGCCCCACTAATCTTGATGAAGGATTTAGTCGAATGTCAACAGAGTCATATTCAAACTTCTGCCAATTAGGAATCTCTTCATTAGAGTATAAATCAAATTCACCACATTCTTTTATAAAAATATTATTTCCTACACCAACCTCGACCTCTTCAGCGAAAGGGTTGCCTATCTCTAAATTGTCAGCTATTGACGTCCATTCCAGATGATCGTCTCCCGTATAAAAAATTTGCTTTTTACTACAGTATGGGTCTGTTATAACTAATCCACCATTAGACAATGGAAAATAATCAATCCTATAAGATCTACTTCTGTATGAAGGGTAATCTAATTGTACAAAGCTTAAGCCGCTGTCTATAGATCTATAATAAAAATCATTTTTAAATAAATAAAGTGTTGCCCCTGAGCCTATAAATAATTCCCCATATATACCATTCTCATAAGGAATCCAATTAAGTCCATCAAAGGAATAAGCACTTCTAGAATAGAATATCTCATTTTGATACTCAAACTCAGCATTGAATGTATTATAGAAATGTATGAAAGGCTCGGGGTCAGAAAATTCTGTCAAATCTGAATTAAAGCTTATTAGCTCACAATCATTATCTGAGGAACTTTTATCTAATATTATATAATGTACGTCAGCGTCGCCGATGAGGATCTTAAAGTCTGAATTTTGAAAAAAATGTTCATTCAATAAGATACCATCTGAACTATATAGTGCTATTCTATGGTCTGAATTAAGGACTATATTCCCATTAGGAAGAAAATAAAAAGCATTGACACTCGAACCAATGTTTGGTACTATGATCTCAAGATTTTTAGCAGATTCATTATATCGATAAATATTGTCATCAATATAAAAATGATAATCACCATTGTTGTCCTGTTTCATCAATGGCTTCAGCCAAAAAGGATCGACCTTTACATTTATAGAATCAAATTCTATAAATGTATCCCATGTCTCTCCTTTATCTTTAGATATAACATATCTCTCAGGAGATTCAATTCTCCCTATAAAGTGATCTTCTTGAGAAACATAGAGCAACTCAACAGACTCCGCATTGTGTGCAGGTAGCTCTTCCCATTCTACTTGGGAGAAACCTGATATCGATAATAATATTAAGTAGACAATAGGTAATGAATATCTCGCAATCATGTTTTATATAATGTATACATGTACAATTTAATCATAAGTATTAATTAATACAACTATAGCTCAATTTACAACATAAAAAAATGGATTCACTTTAGACAAGTGAATCCATTGCATATTTCATGTTTATTGATATCTTCCTACGGCTTCATCTCCTTTTTTACTTTCTCAAAATCTCCAGCTTTGACATAGACCATCTTATCGGGATGAATATATTTTTTCATAGCCTTATTGATATCATCTACGGTAAGCTTAGATACTTTTTCTTCTAAAGCTTTATCCCACTGCATCGTTCTATCTAATCTTAAGTTGTTAGCCAAGTCTCCTGAGAGGCTTCTATCCTGAGCTCTATTGACCATCTGCGATTGCAACCATCCTGACTTCGCTTCTTCTAACTCCTCAGCATTATATCCTTCAGAGATAACTTTCATAATTTCTTCTCTGAATGCTGCTTGTACTTTAGCCGTATTCTCAGGAGCTGATATGGCGTATGCTCCGAAGTTACCACCGTCATCCATAGATGAAGCATTGAACCAAGAACCGACACCATAACTTAAGCCATCCTCACGTCGTATTCTTGTAGCTAATCTTGAATTAAGGAATCCGCCTCCTAATATGTAGTTACCTATAACCATCGCAGCATAATCTTCATGACTATCATTAACTGGGATTTTCATACCTGCGAAAAACATAGAGTTGGCTTTATCCGGTGTTTCTATTGCTGCATCGTTAGGCTGAGTCGCTGCATAAGGATAATCTATTCTCTTATACTTACCGGGACTGTTCCAGCTGCCGAATAACTTATCTGCTTTATTCTTGATCGCTTCTTCTTCGAAATCACCTACTATCGATAGTGTCGCTTCCGATGTACCATAATTATTTTTATAGAAGTCTACAACTTCCTCAAGTGTCAATGCTTTGATAGCTTCTATCTCCTCTGTCATTGTCATAGAATATCTCACATTATCCTTATCGTACGGACTTAATAACTTACCGAATTTCTCACTCGCTAGTGCTTGTGGATCAGACAGCGACTCTTCGATACTTGCGAGCTGCTCTTCTTTTAATTTTTCGAATTCTTCAGCTGGAAATGTTGGTTGTCTAAGCATCTCTCCTGCCATATCCATGACTGCTGCGAGATTCTCATTAGTCGTTTGTATTCTTACAGAAGTCCCTGACATACCACCGAAGATACTCACACGAGCTTTCAATGCATCTAACTTATCTTGGATCTCTTGTCGAGTCATCGTCTCTGTACCTTTATTGAGCATTCGGGCTGCAAACTGAGCAGCAAGATTTTTGCCTTTAAGTGATACAGGATTTCCATAGCGTATCCTCATATTAGCCATAACGGCATCACCCCTATTTTCTTTACTTAATAGAGAGTACTCCATGCCTGAAGAAAATTTACCTGTATTCGTTCTGCTATCTACATTATCAGGTGATGGGTCAAATTCTTCCCCTACTGCAATCTCCTCTTTACCTTTATAATTAGCTACAAGTGCACTCACGTTAGGAGCATCAGGAATCTCAGCTCTTACGGGCTTATCATCTGGTATAAATAATCCTATCGTTCTATTAGATGGTACGAAGTACTTATTAGCAACTCTGACCACATCTTCTGGAGTTACTCCTTCTATTCTATCTCTATATAGAAAGTATAATCTCCAATCTCCTGCTGCAATGTACTCACTCATACTTAATCCTACTCTATCAGAATTATTATAACCAAGATCCCAGTTTTTGAGAATATTAGTTCTTGCTCTATCGATTTCTTCTTTAGTCGGAGGGTTAACTTTAAGATCATCTAAGGTTGCAAGCATTGTCGTCTTAGCATCTTCTAAGCTATTATCTTTTCTTACATCTGCATTAAGGTATATAAATCCACCTTCATTTAATCCTGGAGCAAATCCCCATTGCGATGATGCTTTCTTACTTTCTACAAGTGCCTTATACAATCTTCCCGAAGGCTCATCTGTCAAAATTTGTTCTATTACAGATACAGCAGGATAATCAGAATGTGGACCTGGCGGTGTATGATACATAACAGATACATTCTGCACATCTCCTACCCTCTTAAGTGTCACGAGTCGCTCCCCATCCTGAGTCGGTTCTTTGGTATAGGTATTATAGAAATCAGTTTCTGGTTTTGGTATTTTACCAAAATAATCATTAATCAACTTAAGCGTTTTCATATCATCAATCTTACCTGCAACAGTAAGTACTGCATTATTAGGTTGGTAGTATTTTTTATAAAAAGCTTGTAATCTTTCGATAGGAACATTCTCAAGATCTGATCTTGCGCCTATCGTAGACTTACCATAGTTGTGCCACTGGAATGCTGCTCCCATTGTTCTTTTCATTAAGACACCGACTGTAGAATTTTCTCCACTTTCAAATTCATTTCTTACTACCGTCATCTCACTATCGAGATCTTTCTTAGCTATAAATGAGTTGATCATTCTATCAGACTCCATATCAAGAGCCCAATTAAGGTTCTCATCCGTAGCACTGAATGTCTCATAGTAATTAGTTCTATCATACCATGTGGTTCCGTTAGGTCTTGCACCGTGAGAAGATAATTCTTGCGGGATATCTGGATGATTAGGTGTACCCTTAAATACTAAGTGCTCAAGTAAGTGAGCCATTCCAGTCTCTCCATAACCTTCGTGTCGTGATCCTACTAGGTAAGTGATATTGACTGTGATTGTAGGCTTAGACTGATCAGGAAAAAGGAGCACCTTTAGTCCATTTTTTAATTGGTATTCTGTGATACCTTCTACCGAAGCGTTCTTAACGACACCTTCCGGTAATGCCATTTTTTCTTGTCCAGTAACATGACCTATTACGAATAGGAACATGATACTTACCAAAGCGATAATTTTAATTTTCATCTAGGATGGTTTTAATTGAATGAATTTTAATAACATAAATTACTCCTTATATATCTAATTGTAGACAGCAATGTCTCTCATTAACAACATATTAGGAATAATAACGATTATGAAAATAATAATTTCAACTCAAAAATCAGCAATAATTAGATGAATAGGATTAATCCATCCACTAATATTGAAGTTCTCCTCATAGCTGTAAAGATGTCACACATCTTAAACCAATTTTTTTGTAGGACTTAAAAAGATATATTAATTTTTCTTCTACTACTGCTTAGGTGTAAAATTCACTTACGTACCTGCCAAAAAAAAAGGAGACACCATTATGGCGTCTCCTTATATAAAATATTCCTTTTTGGAATTTAAATCTTAAACATTTTTTACTCTTCTTGCTGGGTAAGCTACTTCGATACCTGCTTCACTAAATGCTTTTTTGATCTCTTTGTATGAATTAAAATATACGTCCCAGTAAGTTGCATCTGTAGCATAAGGTCTTACTGCAAGTAATATATTATTCTCATCAAATTTCTCAATTTCTATTGTTGGCTCATCTGGTAATTTTTCAGTTACTTTATCTAAAGCGCCTTTAATAATACCTCTGATCTTATCGAAGTCTTCTTCGTACGGCATTGCGACATTAAGATCTACTCTTAATTTACCATTGGCAGTTAAGTTAGTCATGATCCCACTTGTTGCTATTCCATTAGGCATAATAACTTTTTTGTTATCAAGCGTATTTATAACTGTATTGAAAACTTGTATCTCAGCTACATGCCCTACAGTACTCTGTATATCTACTAAGTCACCTACTTTGTAAGGCTTAAATATCAGAACCATAACACCAGCTGCAAAGTGACTCAATGTACCTGACATTGCCGCTCCTATAGCTAAACCTGCACCAGCAATTAATGCTGCAAAAGCTGTAATCTCAATACCAAGAACACCAGCTGCAGATATAACAACCATTACTTTAAGTAATACACTTACAAGTGACTTAAGGAATGGAATGAGATCACCGTCGATACCTGACTTAGTTAATGACTTGCCTATTATCTTAGTAATAATTCCTACTATCCAAAATCCAATTATAAGCGTCAGTATACCTGCAACTATTTTTGGAGACCATGCTAATACTGTGTCTATGAGTGAGTCGATATTAATATTTTCTAACATTTTAAAAGTTTGTGATTAGTTAATTTGTATAAGTTTTTGACGGAAAAATTTACTTAGGTCACCAAAATTTTAGCTTTTCTTTTTATCGAGGATTGTAAGTCTCTCTTTTTGATGACGCAAATAATACAAACTACTAATGACACCATTTTGACTTTAGGATGTCAGATATCTAAACAAATTGTGTCTATTAATTCGAACTCATTCTAATGTATTTGATAATTGATTTTCTTTTGCTATCGCTTATTCTAATTATATATAAACCTACAGGATGGTCCGTAAGTGCTATACCATCATCAAGCAATTGTTGTGTCGGTACAGAATGGCTTTGTATTGTTCTTCCTAACTGATCAGTTATCGCCACATTAACTTCCGGATCCCAAGCTTTCATATTCTCAATATAGGCGATTCCATTTCCTGGATTAGGGTATAGATTCAATGCTTCATCTCTAAGGACTTCTTCGGTATCAGTTACATTACCTAATGTAAATACATAATCTACAGAAGCGCCAAAATCAGTCGCTATAGTTTTCCAAGCGCCACCATCTTCTCTGACTCTTATATAACCATCACCATCATTATTAGCCCACCAGCTGATACCGTCTTCTCCACTATCTTCTATCGCTATTCTGTAGCATCCAGTAAGTCCTTTTAGTGTATCGATATATGTGCTATTAGCACTAAGGTTCCCGCCTCTATAGACTAACTGATTTTCATTACTATCAAAGACTCTAAGTGATGTCTCGTTAGCAGCATTATTAGTTCTCATCTCGATAATGAGATCTCCATCGTAGTGATCTTGTGCTTCTAATTCTGTAATGTACTCATCGTTATTACTATAGGTATCTGCCTGTCCATTAACATTAAGAATTCTTGCAAAAAACATATCCCCATCTTCAATAACAGAAAGACGTGCCAAAAATCCTAACTCAAAAGTTTCCTGTCCGAGGAATGAGATATTACCATTCCATGTGTAAGTGTCTTTAGATTTTCCGATGACTCCATATTCTATAACTGCACTAGTTATATTCTCTGATCCATGATTCTTAATTGTGATGACAGGTGGTAAGCAGGTAGGATTAAATCTTGCATGCTCGATTCTTGAAGAAGGATATACAACGTCTTCTATCGCAAGATCTAAGGTCTTATTAGCTGCGCCATAACTGACTAACTGAGAACTGATAATATAATCACTGGTACCCGTAGCAGAAGGTAAGTCGTAATCTACTTCTGGAGTGCCATAGAACTGAAAAAACTCTGTAACATTCCAGTCTCTGATGTCGGTAGCCATCCCTGGACACCACCCTGCTCTATCATATACCCAAGTACCTCCTTGTGGATAGATAGGATTCTCAGCACACTCTTTCCATACAGACCAACTGTCTCCGAAATTACCCACAGTCATGGTATGGATTCTAGGTATAAATTCTCCTTCCTGCCCATGACCTGTGATTGCGGTCTTTATCATATAAGTAGCTACAGTAGAGTCGTAAGTAAATTGCCTTGGCTCAAACCTTACATTATCGCGGATATTATTAAAAGAAACTCTACCTGTTGTAGGCCAAATATTCTGTACATCTATTACGTCTCTATCAGGCGTACCTTTTACATACTCAAATCGGATATCCATCTCTTCTTGATTTTGCCCTCCACGTGTGAGGTACATCCTCTTGTTGCCCTTGAGTATCGGACCTAAATGCGAAACATCAAATGTCCAAGTATGCCCCTCTAATCCAAAGTCTATGCCGATACCGTAAGGTGTCACGAATGACATCAGTTCATATTCCATAGCTCGCTTAGAATAATACTCTAATGATCCAGCGTCGATACTTCCAGTAGATGGAATATTATCTGACGATATCAGACTACCTTCTGTATCAAGTAAGACAGAGTCATCAATATTGTAATAGTACTCAGAATTGACAAATTCTAAATCTGTACCTGACACGAGATACTCGTCTACTCTTTGCGGAAGATTAGGATATTGATATGTAGAGATAGTCTCCTCTGATATCAAGACAACCAAGTCTTGCTTAATAATCTGATTAAATATAGAAGACGATGTAGCCTTGCTGACGAGAGCTTGATCTACGCTCTGAGGTAGATTGTATAGTAAGCCTTCTAACGTTCCATTATTTCCATTGCCACTTTTGTCTTCTAATGTTGCATTAGCAGGAGTATCAAAATCATAGTACACTAAGATATCAGAAAAATTAGGATGCAGAGAAGTCACTCTACTGTGCATCCACTCACTAATAGTAGCTCCATCTAAAGCCTTATTGTAGATTTGAAATTCATCTATCCTACCTCTATATATATTATTACCAGCTATATTCTGTCCAATCTTGAATCTATCGATAGAAATCTTATTATGCTTATCTACCCCTTCTTGCCATAAGGCTCCATTAAGATAGATATGCATCTCGCCAGTCGTAGCATTCTTAGTAAATGCCCAATGATTCCATTGGTTTTTATACTCTGTATCTAATGCTGCCTTACTGATACGATCATAAGCACCTTCATTACCACAGTCCCAGAAAACTGATCCATTACCCCATGGAAGATGTGCATTAACTTGCCTCCTATTGTTCTCATCTACAGCTTCTATGATAGAAGAATTAATTGGCATTGTATGGAATCCATATTGCCAAAATGCAATTGTCATCTCATCTTCTATACTCGAGAAGTCACCATCAATTTCTATATGACCAGAAGTTCCAAAAGCCCAATACTGATCATAATTCAAATCACTAACTGCAGCAGCATCTTGTCCTATCTCAGCGCTTAGTAATTCTATGCCAGAACCTTCAGCAGCATCATAACTTATTCTAAATGCAAGATTAGAAGTTCCATCCCACTCGTACTTTTCATAGAACTTAAGTAGCTTATCACTTCCATCTATTTTAGTATCATTATGTAAAACTTCTGTCCAGTCATCATCACCTATAGTAGAATTAATTTCTGCAGAAGCGGTCTGCTGTATAAAGACTTTCATATTTTTAAATAGAATATCTCCGCTCGTAAGAGGGATCTCAATTCCAGTGATATCATTATTGGGATTGACACCAGCATCTACTAATTGATCAGCAGTAAGAATGTATTCTATTATAGAACCAGCACCCGGGAGCCCAAATCCATTATCTATATCCTCACTACCCTCAACAACATTATATCCTCGATCAAAAATTACATTTAGATATTCCACAGATATATGACTGATCTGTCGTGTCGTATAAGTTTGCTCATCAGTATATTCTAAAACATCATCACCACGACCCACAAAGTCAAACTGTGGAGCCGTCTGCTTGAATGAATCAACTTTCGATTCATCTACGATATAAGTATTACAACTATAATCCCACTCTCCACAACCTTTATTTCTCTCTGCACCTGTAGATACAAGTCCATCCTTACATCTCATAGAATAGTGCAAGATTATCTTCTCGTATTCGTTATGATCTACATCAGGAAATTGTATCATCGTATCTCGTGTAGGCGAATTATAATTTATGGTAGGCACCATAATATTCTGCGAGAATGCATCTACTGTGAGAAGTAGAATTAAGATGAGAAGTATGTTTTTCATATCATAAATAGATTAGATTCTGAATATAGTTAAAAGTCATCAAAATCCATGGAAACGTTTATGTATAAATGATATAAAAAACTACAACCAAGTATGCAGATATGGATTTTATGGTATAAACGAAATTACAATTGTACAGACTGTAGTTATACCATTTTAATATTAGAATGTCGGTTATATTATAATAGAATTAGTCAATCTCTGCGTTAAAAATACTCATCATTACGTGTGCCGCCCACAGCGGTAGCAAGCGCTATGACTCAGCCCACCCACTTCGTGGTTTACTTCTATGTGAAAAACCAACATAATCAAGGATAATTTTTGATATTTAAATGTATTACTTTATTTATAAGCATATAAATACTATGACTACAACTGTAATCTTACCTTATTTATCTTCTTTCTTCAATGTATTAATTTTAGAACATCCTTCTATGAACAGAC
>Ga0209187_1000319_pt1 | contig 95116 bp, 67 predicted proteins | sample BantaG_FD_187430 | JGI IMG/M metagenome (GOLD analysis project Ga0209187, IMG submission 187430) | Marine algal microbial communities from Bantry Bay, Ireland - BantryBay_4 metaG (SPAdes) (version 2) | ecosystem: Host-associated > Algae > Red algae > Unclassified | place: Bantry Bay, Ireland...
CAGAGCCTGCCTCCGCTTGATTCTGATAAACCAAAGATAAAATGGAAACTGTTTTTTTTAACCAAAAGTTATCCACACTTTTTAGACTTTAGGCACAAATGCTGTCAACCTATGCTATGAGGCCTCACAACAGCCAAGGACCAACAGCCAAAGGCCAACAGCCAAAGGCCAACAGCCAAGGACCAACAGCCAAAGGCCAACAGCTAAAGGCCAACAGCCAAGGACCAACAGCCAAAGACCAACAGCCAAAGGCCAACAGCCAAAGGCCAACAGCCAAAGGCCAACAGCCAACATAGATCAATATTTACTTTACAATGTACTAAAAATATAAACATAAATGAGTAACAATCTTACAGATCAAGATATAGACAGGATCATTGAAATGGCTTGGGAGGATAGGACACCTTTTGAAGCAATCCTCTTTCAATTCAATTTGAGTGAAAAGGAAGTTGTTCAACTAATGCGAAAATCGTTAAAACTTTCGAGTTTCAAGCGGTGGAGAAAAAGAGTCCATAGTGGTGTTAGCCAAAAGCATCTTAAAAAAAGAAACCCTGATATTAATAGGTTTAAATGCAGTAGGCAACGCCAAATTTCTAATAATAAAATATCAAAAAGACAATAGATGCATTTATCAAAATTAGACCTGAAGAACACTGATCGTATCAAGCGATTGAATATAGTCAACTCTGTTTCAGGAATTAAGCCTGGGAACTTGATCGGGACTAAATCAAATGATGGAGCATCTAATCTAGCCATATTTAGTTCTATTGTACATATACAAAGTAATCCTGGATATTTAGGTTTTATTGTGCGACCAGATGCTGAAGTTCGGAGACATACTTATGAAAATATTTTGGAGAATGGTTGTTTCACCGTTAATCATATACACACGCATTTTATCAAGAATGCACATTATACTTCTGCAAAATTCGAGGCTAAAATTTCGGAGTTTGATGCTTGTGGTTTGACAGAAGAATATCAATTTGAATTCAAAGCACCATTCGTAAAAGAAAGCACTTTGAAGATGGCAATGAAACATGTAGAAAGTGTTCCAATTACTTCTACAAATACAGTCATGGTAGTAGGGGAGATTCAACATTTAATTATCCCAGATCATTCCATTGATGAGCGTGGAATTATTGATTTGAGCCTTGTTAACGATATTGGAATTTCAGGTTTAAATTGTTATTATGAACTAAAAAAGATTGACGAATTTCCATATGCCAGACCAAATGAGTTGCCTGATTTTAAAGGTAGATAGCAGATTCCTCTTTCAATAAAGTTAACTCGTATATCTGTTTTGTTAACTAACCGACATAGAGAACAAAAAGTATTAATAAATGAGTCTACTCCAAAAAGAGATAAATCCTTGACACTCCAAACTTCGTCTTTTTCACCTGTTCTGCGTTAAAGAACCTTTCCTTTATGGCTAAAGTCAAGAACCTTTGCCTTGAACATGTAAAATACTGGTTCATGAAAGGATTTAGTGGAAACGTTGTTGGTCTTTGGCTGTTGGCTATTGGTGGCTGTTAGCTGTTGGCTTTTGGCTATTGGTCAAAAGCCAAGTGCCAAAAGCTAAAAGCTAAAAGCATTTCTACTAAATTCCTCCATGAGCCAAAATACTTTGTTTATACTGTCAACTATTTAGGACTTGAACCAGTAGGTGTTGGATATGTTGTTTTAGAAAAAGTAGTATATTTGAATATGAAAACTAATATTTTGGGAATCATAATTTTTAACTTTTTGCTAATGTCGTGCAATGTTAATAATCAAACAACACCCACTGGTAAAGCTACTGCTGAACCTGAAAACAAAGGGCTTGAATTGGTACAAGCTATGGTTCAGAAAGTTGGAGATTATAAAACTCTTGCAGACAAAAAAAATGTAGCGTATACTTATACTTATAAAACGCCAGATGGTAAAATTGATGTTTCGACGGAAAAATACATTTTTGATGGAGAATTATCTTATGGATTTATAAGCAACACGAGAAAACATTCCCAGAACTCAAAGGTGTAATTGAGCAAGGATTTGACGGAAGTGAGTATTGGCAAAAGCACAACGGGAAAATTTTATCGGATGAAAGTATCTAATATGGAAAATACTTCAAGTACATCGCTCAAATCAAAATTAGAAGAGCGGAAAGCTAATTTTGAACTAAAAGCAGACGACAACAAAAAAAGAGCATACGTAGATATCTTATGGCAGCCGTTGCGGAATTATTAATTCTACATCTTTTTGAACAAATAATAATTAAAATAGTATCTATAAAAGATGAGAGATCAAATTAATCTATCTATAAAAAATCTGATAGATAAACTACTTGGTTGGTTAGATGTATTGGTAGTTAATTTACCAAATATTGTTTTGGCAATATTTGTGTTTTTTATTGCTTATTTTTTAGCAAAATACCTAAGCACTAGAACTACAAAATTAATTTCTAAAAGAATAAAGCAAGTTTCAATCCGAAGTTTAATTGGAAGTACCATTACTATTGTAATCGTAAGTTTCGGATTTATTTTAGCTTTAAGTATTCTAAACTTAGATCAGGCACTAAACTCTCTGATAGCAGGTGCAGGAGTAGCTGGATTAGCTATTGGACTTGCAATTCAGGGAACATTATCTAATACTTTTGCTGGTATATCATTATCGCTTAAAAACGATATTAATATAGATGATTTTATTGAAACAAATGGCTTTTCTGGGACAGTCGTAGAGATTAATCTAAGAGATACAAAAATAAGAACTGTTGACAATAATTTGGTTGTTATACCAAATAACACAATATCAAATAATCCTTATAAAAATTATAGTCTAACAAAAGATCTTAGGGTAGTTGTTGAATCAGGAGTTGGATATGAATCAGACTTACGAAAAGTTGCAGAGGTAGCTAGAAATGCTGTAACCGATGTCTTTCCATATAGAAAAGACGAGGTAGAGTTCTACTATTTATCGTATGGTGATAGTGCTATTAACTTTCAATTGAGGTTTTGGATTCAAGCAACTGATAAATTTGCTCTAATTCGAGCGAGAAGTACAGCTATAATTTTAATCAAAGAAAGCTTTGATAAAGAATCAATAAACATACCGTTCCCTATCAGAACAATTATAACAAAAAATGATTAGATTTCATTAAGGAATAAAGGATGAAAATGAAAATGGTTGTGCTTGTCCAAATCCAGTTATTTTTGAGCTGTTCCTAAATAATAGATAAATAATCAATAGATTTTGAAAGAAAAAATGGATAGTAATTATAAAGTTGGCGATTTAATTTATGATGCAAATATTTATGACGGATTGAATACCAGTATAGCTGATTTGCAATTTTACAAGCGGTGGTTGCCAAAAAATAAAAATACCTGTATACTTGAGCTTTGTTGTGGGACTGGCAGACTTACGCTTCCAATTGCAAAGGATGGATACGATATTAGTGGAGTAGATTATACTTCTTCAATGCTTGAACAAGCAAAAATAAAAGCTTCCAAAAAAGGATTAGAAGTTGAGTTTATTGAAGCGGATATTAGAACTTTAGATTTGCCGAAAAAATACGACCTTATTTTTATTCCGTTTAATTCAATCCATCATTTTTATACAAATGATGATTTATTTAAGGTGTTTAATGCTGTTAAAAATCACCTCAAAGAAGGAGGCTTGTTTTTGTTAGATTACTTTACTCCTAATATTCAATTTATTGTTGAAGGTGAAAAAGAACAAAAAGAAATTGCTGAATATACCACCAAGGATGGAAGAGAAGTATTAATAAAGGAGATAATGCGATATGAAAATAAAACCCAGATTAATCGCATAGAATGGCATTATTATATAAATGGTGAGTTTGATTCGATTCAAAATTTAGATATGAGAATGTTTTTTCCTCTAGAATTAGACTCGTACCTGAAATGGAATGGTTTTAATATTCTTCATAAGTTTGGAAGTTATGAAGAAGAAGTATATAATGATAATTCAGAAAAACAGATATTTGTTTGTCAATTGGAAGCGACCCATAAATAATCTGAGTTGGCGTTAAACCACATAATTCTACCATAAAATCACCAATTAATAAAACAAACCAAATTCAACTGATCGCGATTGCTTGAATTTAGAAATTGATTCATATAGCCCAATTCAAATCTGAACATTTGATTGAGTCGATAACCGAGACCGCCGTAAAGTCTGTTTCTATCGTAAACGTCCCTTTTCGTGTTTAGAAAAATTTCATTGTAAGCAGATACATATAATTCATTAGGAGAATCAGGTTTTTTCCAAAGTGGATAAGCAAGCCCAAGAAAATACCTAAAACGAAGTTTGAAATCATCTTCTACAAATCTTTGCTCGAATCTATAACGATGTTGGACTCGCAATTTACCAGCTTTTTGTCTGGTGATGATTTGTTGAAAAATTCTATGTTCATTGACGATTGCTTTTTCATCAAGGTCAAAGTCAACGTTAACATAGTTTTCGCTTCTTATAAACCCATAGCCTAACAGTAAATTGGTATTGTCAGCTACGTTTATACCTATTCCCGTCCTCAGTAACAACTGCTCTAAATCTCCAGCGGCATTGTAATTTCTGTATTGTACTTCGTGGTGCCAATTGAGTTTGTCATTGATTTTTTTATTACCAAAAATCAAAAACCAATTTCCGAAATCACTCTCTTGTGACATAGCCATTAGAGGCATCAAGAAGACAAATAAACTTATATATTTAACTAATTTCATAATAATGCTATTGATTCTTTCCTATAGTGTTCATAGAATCTACAACTTGTTTTTATATCACTATAATCAGATGTTGATTGATAATGTAACAAAAATAAATAAATTTGTCATTTTATCAAAGAAACAAATTTATTTTTGGAATGATTATTACAGATAAAAAACGTCTGATTTTTAGAATCACTTGACAGTGATGTGTAAGCAAAATTTGGTTTTACTAGTTATTTAGTACAAGGACTGGAATGCTTGTTTGTTCTATGGTTTTAGTGAAAATTTCATTTAATCCGTTTGAAAAAGAACCGCGATTTTTGTTCTTTTTATTCAAGCATAGTAGGGCTAAATTATTGTTTGAAATTAAGTTAGCCATACCGCTTGCGGTGTTAGCACTTGCCTCGAACTCATAAACAATAGTCTCTTTTTTAGTCTGTTGTTCAACTAGTTTAGCTGATTCGTCATTTTTTCTTTTTAAATCATTCTGGTTTATCTTAAAAAGTTTATGAGGTTCTCTATTATATTTTTTAAGATCATTTAATAGAGTTATTTTTTCGATGCCTTCCACATTATTTAAAAAGCCAATAGACTTTCTATAATATGATGTAAATGCTTCATTATCGCCAGATATTAAAACAGCTCCATCATGATCTTCAAGTAAACCTTTAGTTATACCATCACCTAAAAAGTTAACGATTTTCTTTTTACGCTTACCAATAACAACAATATCTGGATTTGTTTTTTTTATATGCTTATCAATTTCATTTTTTACATTGCCGAAAGTAAAATTACATGTAACAGGAAGCCCCTCTTTTTTAGCTAGAAGATTTACAATATTTCTAAATTCTTCTTTTTGTTTGGAGCATTCTTCGTGAATAGCTCCCATAAATGATATTTGATTTCCATAACTTACCTCACTTGTTATTTTTTGTACTTGAAATACTTCGATACACCCATCAATTAATTTAGCGAGATTAATAGCATTTTTAAGCGCATTATGGGATGCTTTAAAATTATCCATAAGCACCAATAACCTGTATTTTGATTTTAAAGCTTGATTATTCATTTTTTTGATTTTAAAATAGTTAAGTACACTGGAATTTAAATTCTGTCCGAATTTGGCTAAATTTGATCGAGCACTTCGTTGGAGAACATCAGCCGTAGCGTATAGGCTATGGCTTAATAAATTATTCCTAATCTATTTCTGCTGTGAGTTTAAAGAACTCAATATAACTAGGTGGATTTTTTACAGTGCCACTTTCTGATACTATACTTATATCAATATTTCTTTCTTTTGCTTTAATTGCAAAATCTTCTAATATTTCAATAATATCATTATCTAAATACCTTGTATTACTTACATCTAATTCTAAGTGACTATCACGTGGAAGCCTATCTAGTTCATTTAAAATTGGACCTTTGTTAAAAAACGTTACTTCTTCTGCCAGTGTCATTTTAATTTTATGCTTCCCATTGCTCTTATCTTCTATGTGTAAGAAATGAGAATTTTGGAAACTTTTAATTAGAATAACAACAATACCAACTATTAATCCTAAACCTATTCCATATAGTAAATCGATAAAGACAATGCCTAAAATCGTTACAACAAATGGAATAAATTGCTTCCAACCAAGGTCATACATTTTCTTAAATAGAGCTGGTTTTGCTAATTTATAACCAACTATAAAAAGTACTGCCGCTAATACAGATAAGGGAATTTTATTTAATAATGTAGGTATTAACACCACTGAAATTAACAAAAGAAACCCGTGAATAATTGCGGACATTTTGCTTCTTCCTCCAGATTGTATATTTGCTGAACTCCTAACAATAACTTGAGTTACAGGAAGCCCCCCAATCATACCAGAAACAATATTCCCCGCTCCTTGAGCTAATAACTCTCTATTCGTTGGTGTTACATTTTTATGTGGATCTAATTTGTCTGTTGCTTCTACACATAACAATGTTTCAAGGCTGGCTACCAAGGCAATTGTAAATGCAGTTACCCAAATTTGCGGGTTTGTAATTGCGCCAAAATTAGGAAAACTAAATTGACCAAGAAAAGAATCAAAATCTTGAGGTACAGGAACACTTACAAGGTGTTCTGCACTAATTCCAAATTTAGAACTTGAAGCGGTTAGAACATAGTAAACAATTCCTGCAACTACAGCTACCAATGGTCCTTGAACCAATTGGAAAAATCTTCCTTTTTTCGATAAAACATTACTCCAAAGTAAAAGTATCGCTAAGGCAATCAGACCAATAATGGTGGACCCTATACTTATATTACTAAATGCCTCTAGAATTGCTGAGAATGTATTGCCTCCATCTATTTGATTGAATGCAAAATCCCCTTCTGGATCTGAATCATAGCCAAAAAAGTGAGGGATTTGTTTAAGAATAATAATGATTCCAATTCCAGTCAGCATTCCTTTAATGACAGATGAAGGAAAATAATAACCTATGATACCAGCTTTTAATAATCCAAAAATTAATTGAATGGCTCCTCCTAAAACAACTGCCAATAAAAAGTTTTCAAAACCTCCTAATGTGCCTATGGCAGATAATACAATTGCGGCTAATCCAGCTGCCGGTCCACTTACACCTATTTTAGAACCACTCAGTGCACCTACTACAATACCACCCACAATTCCTGCAATTAATCCAGAGAACAGTGGTGCTCCACTTGCTAAGGCGATTCCTAAACACAATGGTAACGCTACAAAAAATACGACTATACTCGCCGGAATATCACTCTTTAAATGCGACATGTTACTACTCATTATTCAATATTTTATGCAAATATAAAAAATGTTAGTATTACTTACAAAATTATTAGTAGAAATTTTACTTACGCAAGTAAGTATTTTATGGTTGCAAGCATAAGTGTTATAGAAGTTGGTAATAATTCAGTACTTTTGCTGAACAATGGTCGTATTATCAGATATATCAATTCCAGAGGGATTGTTTCTCAAAGCACCCTTTGAGAGCAAATTGGGCAGAAGCATCATTAGTAATAGCATTATTTTGATGGATGAGATTGGTTTTGAAGCTTTTACGTTTAAAAAGCTTGCGAATAAAATGGGGTCAAATGAAACTTCCCTTTACAGATATTTTGAAAACAAGCACTTTTTGTTGCTTTATTTGGTCGTTTGGTACTGGAATTGGGTAAGTTATCTTATTGATTATAATACAAAGAATATCATTGATCCTAATCGTAAGCTAGATCTGATCATAGATAATTTTGTAGATGCGACCAAAGAAAATCCATCGGTGGACTTTGTAAATGAAAAAATTCTGCATCGAATTATAATCTCTGAATCTGCAAAAGCCTATCACACCAAAAATATAGATGAAGAAAACAAGCATGGATTTTACCATAGCTACAAATCCTTGATTCAAAAAGTTGCGGATGTTATTTTGGAAATTGATCCTAAATTTCCATATCCACATTCTTTTGCTAGCACCCTCTTTGAAATGGCAAATAACGAAATTTATTTTGCACAGCATCTACCTAGACTCACCGATATAAAAGTGAAGGATGAAAATTACAGCGAGGTAACCAAACTTCTGAAATTTTACAAAAAGAAAATGTTGAAGTAGGGGTTTAATGCCTTTATTGCTCTTTGTCTTTTTAGATTTAATACTTTAAACCTAAACATTTTTGTAATGCATTTTGTTTAGTTAATATAAGAATTTAAAAAAATAACAAATGAAAATACTACTAACAGGTGCGACAGGTTACATTGGTAAAAGGCTGTTACCGATTTTAGTTGAAAAAGGTCATTTTGTTGTTTGTTGTGTTAGAGACCTCAAGCGTTTCAATCCTCCTAAATCACTATTGCCCTACATAGAAATAATTCAAGTTGATTTTCTGATTAAAGAATCTTTGGAGAGAATTCCTTCAGATATAGAAGCGGCTTATTACCTGATACATTCCATGTCGAACTCATCAAATTATGAAAAACTGGAAGAATCAACTGCGATTAATTTTAAAAATGCTATTAATAAAACAACAGCAAATCATGTTATTTATTTAAGTGGCATTGTTAATGAAAATGAACTATCAAAGCATTTGAAATCTCGTAAAAATGTAGAAAATATATTAACGGGCAATCGTTTCAATATAACAACTCTGAGAGCAGGAATAATCATTGGTTCAGGAAGTGCTTCTTTTGAAATTATCAGAGATTTAGTAGAAAAACTACCTGTTATGATTGCACCAAAATGGCTAAATACGAAGTGTCAGCCAATTGGAATTAGAGATGTGATAAAATTTTTGGAGCAATCCTTATTTAAACAAGAGTTATTCAATCAGAGTTTTGATATTGGTGGTCCTGATATTTTAAGCTACAAACAAATGTTATTGCGCTTTGCAAAATTCAGAAAACTAACTCGAAAAATTTATACGGTTCCAGTTATGACTCCAAAACTGTCTTCCTATTGGTTGTATTTTGTGACTTCCACTTCCTATAAGCTCGCAACATCTTTGGTCGATAGTATGAAAGTGGAGGTCGTTTGTAGAGATAAAAAAATAAATGAATTGTTAGATATAAATCCAGAAGGTTATGAGAATGCACTCAGTCGTGCCTTTACAAAAATTGAAAGTAATGATATTGTTTCCAGCTGGAAGGATTCACAAGTAAGTGGCGTGAAAAAATTTAATATTAGTGATTTTGTAGATGTTCCAACTTTTGGTTGTTTTAAAGATATTAAAGAACGAGAAACGGTTTCTGTAGAAGATGCCATTGAAAAAATATGGAATATTGGTGGTGCAAATGGTTGGTATTATGCCAATTTTCTTTGGAAGATTAGAGGCTTTTTAGATAAATTATTTGGTGGTGTCGGTCTGAGAAGAGGCCGAAAAAGTGGCAACCTACTAGAGTCTGGAGATGCCTTGGATTTTTGGAGAGTCTTGTATGCGAATAAATTAGAGGGCAGATTGTTATTGTTTGCAGAAATGAAATTGCCTGGCGAGGCGTGGTTAGAATTTAAATTTGATGATAACAAACTGATCCAAACAGCTACATTTAGACCACACGGAATTCTTGGAAGATTGTATTGGTATTCGGTAATGCCTTTTCACGGTTTGATATTTAACGGAATGCTAAATGAGATTGTTAAAGAGAATAAAATAGAAGAATAAAAAATTTTTTCGGACGGCGAGTATCATTTCCAAGCGAGTAGTGTCCCCGCTGTCCGCTACAATGTCTTGCATTTATACTAGTTCGTTATTTCGCACTTGATGCGAAATCTCATTGCGATAACGAATTACTTTGCAATACATTTCCACTCGCATCGGGCGTAGTTTCGCAAATTTAGGTTCGCTGTCGAGATGTTCATCCTCCGCGCTTCCTTTGCTTTTTGGGTATTAAAATAATTAATTATGAAAAATTTATTGTTATTAATTTTGATGTTTATTCAATTAGATCTTTTTAGTCAAGAAATAAATACGTATAGTATAAAAGAGATACTTACACAAGAAAAGATTTATACTGGACAGATAGATAGTAAATATGATATAACAATATATTTGAAATTTTATAAAAGTTCTGAAGGGCATAAAAATATATATTCAACGAAGGGGTATTATTATTACAATTCTATAAAAACTCATATACCAATCGTGGGAATTTATGATGGAGATTTGACTTTGTATGTTTTCGATGATAACGAAAAAAGTGATACTATTGCAAATTTTAGAAATAAAGGACTTAATTTTTGGAATCACATTGATTATTTGAAAAATATTACAGGATACAGAGAAAAATTTATAATTAAGCCCAATGAAAGGAAGTGGTTAAATGGTGAAAAAACTCTTGACCTTAAACTTTATCAAAAGAACCTTTCAATAGTTACAGAAACCGAATATTTGCAGGTGAATAATCCTACGCTTGAATATTTTATTCCTTTTAATGAAATTGGACTTCATGATGAAAATTTTAGCATCGTTAGCTTTAAAAAAGTAAAAAATGAGACTAGGGTACTATTGGAATTTGATCATATTTCAAAACCCTATTATCTTGGTATGTGTGGCGCAGGCAGTGAAATTGGTTATGTGATTTTGACTTTCAATGAAGAGAATCAATTAATAAATATACATCGAGTGTTACTAGAAAGTTGCTTAGATGGAATTTATTCAGAGCAAAGTTCTTCATCAAATTCTGAGATAAAAACTTTTTTGATTACAGATAGAGATGAGAAAACTACGAGTTTAAAACTTGACTTGGAGAATATTGAATGGGTTAAATAAAAGCTAGTCGTGTCCAATGAAAGTATAAATAAGTTAAATATTTTTATGATTGATAAAATATTAGTATGTTTAAAAATAAACTATTTTATTTGCAATCCATTTTACCAAAAAGTGTCGTTATATATAGAATGGAAGACTCATTAAAATGGCTCATGAAGGGATTTAGTGGAGACGCTGCTGGCTGTTGGCTGCTGGTCAAAAACCAAGAGCCAAAAGCCAAGAGCTAAAAGCCAAAAGCCAAGAGCTAAAAGCCAAAAGCCAAGAGCTAAAAGCCAAAAGCCAAGAGCTAAAAGCCACGAGCCATTAAAATTAACCTTCAAAACCTATATTAAATGTCCCCAAGATTCAGAATTCTATTAAGCACACTATCGTTATTAATGCTCTCTTACTTCAGTTTGGCTCAAAATTATCCAATCGTAAATGGACATGGGCTTGAGTATAGATTTGTTCGCATCAATACTAATTTTTTAGTTGAAAGTGATATGGAAAATGCAATGACTATTATGACTCGGGCAAAGAATTCTTGTTATAATGGGATAGTGATTTCTGATGGGAAATTTGGATATCTAGATGCCATGCCCACAGCGTACTTTAATAATTTGAAGACTTTCTTAGATTCTGCAGCAGTTCTTAAAATGCAAGTTATTCCTGAAGCTGCTCCATTTGGTTATTCTCGGTCCATACTTTTTCACAATCCAAATCTTGCGAGTTCATTACCAGTTATCGAAGCTCCTTTTGTTGTTGAAAACATTGGAGGCAGTAATTTTTTGGTAAATCCAGCAAATGATATTTTCGACTTGAAAAATAGTGGATTTGAGGCAACTCCCATTGATCAAAATGTTTTTCCTAATTGGACATATCAAGATTCTCCAGGAATAGTTACCTTTTGGGATCAAACAGAAGCACATAGTGGAAATGCAAGCGCACTTATAAATAACCCCAATGGAAATGGGCGCATCTCTCAAATTGTAGAGGTCTCTTCGTTTAGAGATTATAAAATTAGTTTTTGGATAAAAACGGAAAATCTTAATGAGGGAAATACTCAAGTTTATATGTATTCTCCAGATACTAATAGACCCCTCAACTTCAATACATTTACTGTTGAAAGTACACAGGATTGGACAGAATACAATTTAACTTTCAATACCCTAAATGCTTCCCAAGTAAGAGTTTACGTCGGTGTTTGGAATGGAACAACTGGCAAGATGTGGATTGATGACATTCAAGTAGTTCCAACTAAGTTCAATAATATTGTAAGACGACCAAATGCTCCCGTTACCATAACTAATAGCAACAACATACTTTTAACGGAAGGTGTTGACACAGATCCAATCATTGATCCATTGATGGGGAATGATCCATATATAGGGAGGTATTCTGTTTGGCATCAGCAACCCACAATCGGCGTACCTCCAAACTCCTCGCTAGGAATTGGAGATACAGCATTCATTAGTTATTATCATACTGGAATTATCAAGAACAACCAAATTACTGCCGCTTTAACAGAACAAGAATCCATTGATATTGTTACCCAACAGCTGGTCGATATTAAAGGAGAATTTGATCTAAGTAATAATTTTGAGGGATGGATGTTTACCCATGATGAAATACGCGTACACGGTTGGGGAGATAGCCCATCCTATGGTTCACCAGGAGCAGATTTGAATTGGAATTTTAATGAGCTTTACAGCAATGCAAAATCCATAGATACAGATGCTAATGTCTTTGTTTGGTCAGATATGTTCGATCCCTATCACAATGCCTATAACGACCCAACCACTCCCTACTATCTCGTAAATGGTTTTTGGAATGGCAGCGGGCAAAATTTACCAACCGAAACCATAATCATGAACTGGAATTACCCTGTAGATCCTGCAAACCCTGGAAATAGAACCCAATCTGTTCAGTTTTTTTCAGACGAAGGACATCAACAAATTTTAGCAGGATATTATGATGAAAACACTTTCTACACAGCTGACTGGCTGAGTGAGGTAGAAGGCATACCAGAAGTAGTCGGTGTAATGTATACTACATGGTCAAACAATTATAGTGAATTAGAGAATTGGGCAGATGCGACTTTCGGAGACTGTGATTTTTTGACAACTTCTTGCCCTTCAGAATTCACATTGGCCAACGGCAATCGTTTAACAGGTACTGAAACAGGCATTGTAAATTATGCAACCAATGGCACAATGGAGTCCGAACAAACCATAGGTACAAATGCAATGGTTGAATATGATTCAGGGTCAGATATTTTATTATTACCTGGATTTAATATTGTATCAGGTGCAATGTTTGCAGCCTTTAGAGATGGATGTTTGGGGGCTAAATCATCAGGAGATGGAGCCAAAAAGTCTAATAGTAAGGAGGATGAAAAATAGGTTTTTTCCGTAATGCCATTTTTTAGACCTGCCCTCAACTTGATTGACGGAGCCTGCCCTCAACTTGATTGCTGGAGCCTGCCCTCAACTTGATTGGGGAGCCTGCCCTCAACTTGATTGCTGGAGCCTGCCCTCAACTTGATCGGGGAGCCTGCCCTCAACTTGATTGGGGAGCCTGCCCTCAACTTGATTGGGGAGCCTGCCCTCAACTTGATTGGGGAGCCTGCCCTCAACTTGATTGGGGAGCCTGCCCTCAACTTGATTGCTGGAGCCTGCCCTCAACTTGATTGGGGGCTGCAATGCCTTGCATTTATACTAGCCCGTCATTTCGCACTTGATGCAAAATCTCATTGTGACAACGAATTACTTTGCAATGCATTTCCACTCGCATCGGGCGTATTTTCGCAAGTCTAGGTGCGCTGTAGAGACGTTCATCCTCTGCGCTTCCCTTGCTTTAAGGAATGCTTCAATGCTATAATGCTTCATGCTTTAATAAAAAAAGAACAGAACATTGAAGCATTGTATTTAATGTTGTTTCATTATTAATTTAAATATTACTTATCTTTAAGGAAAATAAGGACAAAAGAAGCTGTCCAAATGCGAAAGTTATTGTTTTTTCGTTACTACATTTGTATAAAAGTTGAAAAAGATGCTAGCGAGATTAGATAATGAAGTATTTTTTAAAAAAGCCTTTACTGATAAAGCAGTATTTAAAGCTTTTGTAAAGGATATTGTGGGAATAGAAGTTGAGCCAGATAAAATTGAAACTGAAAAGGCCTTTGAGCCTAAAGTAGGTAGTATTAATTTTAAATATGATATTTTTGCAGAAGATCCAAAGAAAAGGATTGTCATAGAAATACAAAAGGTCGAATATGACCATAATTTTGATAGATTTCTCCATTATCATTTACAAGGTATTACAGAACAACAAAGAACTTCTGAAAATTACTCTGTAGAAAAAACTGTTTATACCATAGTTGTAATGACAGCTCCTTATCGAATAAATGGAAAAACCAATGAATTATACAAAGACGAGGTGTTAATTTCAAATTTAAATCCTAGAAATTTAAAAGGAGCTGAACGCAGAATATTCAATCACGAGTTGATATATTTGAATCCTAATTACAAAGATAAATCTACACCTAAAAATTATCGAGATTGGTTAGATTTGATTTATGAAAGCATTCATAATCCTGAAAGTCCAAAAGTAAATTTAGATAATGCAGGAATTAAAAAAGCTGTAGAGATAATAGATTATAAAAATATTACTCCAGAAGAATTAGAATTAGCAAAAATTGAAGCTTCCAAAAGGGAGGTTATTACGCTAGAGCGTGAAGATGAAAAAATGACGATAGCTAGGAACCTGATAGAATTAGGTTTTGATAATGAGGTAATCCATAAAGCAACAGGATTAGATATAGAAAAAATCAAGAAAATTCGAATTGAACCAAATGAAAAAAGTTGAAAACAACAGTTTTTTCCGTAGTGCCATTTTTTTTAGTCCTGCCCTCAACTTGATTGGGGGCTGCAATGTAATGCATTCATACTAGTCCGTCATTTCGCAATTGATGCGAAATCCCCAAGCAAGAACGAACGAACTAACTAACTTGCAATGCATTTCCACTCGCATCGGGCGTATTTTCGCAGGTTTAGGTGCGCTGTAGAGACGTTCATGCTCCGCGCTTCCCTTGCTTTTTGGATATTGAAATAATTAATTATGAAAAAAATATTGTTATTAATTTTTATATTTATTCGATTAGATGTTTTTAGTCAAGAAATAAATACATATAGTATAAAAGAGATAATTACACAAGAAAGGATTTATACTGGACAGATAGATGGCAAATATGATGTCACAATATATTTGAAATTTTATAAAAATTCTGAAGGGCATAAAAATATATATTCAACGAAGGGATATTATTATTACAATTCTGTAAAAACTCATATTCCAATCGTAGGAATATATGATGGAGATTTGATTTTGTATGTTTTCGATGATAAAGAAAAAAGTGATACCATTGCAAATTTTAGAAATAAGGAACAAAATTTTTGGACTCAGATTGATTATTTGAAAAACATTGCAGGATACAAAGAAAAATTTATAATCAAGCCCAATGAAATGAAGTGGTTAAATGATGAAAAAACACTTGACCTTAAACTTTATCAAAATGACCTTTCAATAGTTACAGAAACCGAATATTTGCAGGTGAATAGCCCAACGCTTGAATACTTTATTTCTTTTAATGAAATTGGAATTTATGATAAAAATTTTAGCATTGTTAGCTTTAAGAAAGTAAAAAATGAGACTAGGGTATTATTAGAATTTGATCATATTTCAAAACCCTATTATCTTGGTATGTGTGGCGCAGGCAGTGAAATAGGTTATGTGATTTTGACTTTCAATAAAGAGAATCAGTTAATAAATACAAATCGAGTTTTAATAGAAAGTTGCTTAGACGTGATTTATTCAGAGCAAAAGTCATCATCAAATTCTAAGATAAAAACCTTTTCGATTACGGATAGAGATGAGAAAACCACGATCTTAAAACTTGATTTAGAGAATATTGAATGGGTTAAATAAGAACTACATAACTAAAGGTGCAGAGCACCATTCTCTTATGCGCCATCTGTAGCAATGACCCAAACTATTTAATCGTTGATTTTTTTTTGGCAAATTACAACTGCTCCCATAAATTAATGCTTTTTCTTTACTAATTTGAAAATTACTTATATATTTAAGAAGATATCATTCATTACACGAACCAAAGGAATATCTTTTTGAAAACCCAAATGACGACTATATTCACCATATAATTTGGGTTCGATTGTGGATAAAGCAGCAATTTGGTGAAATTATTACAATGAGTAAGTTTTTATATGATTAGATATTGCAATGTTGTGAAAATGATAGAAAACCCATTAGATTGAAAAATAGGGATTGATTAGACACAAATACATTTTTTTAATGAAATTAAATAATTGAATTATATAAAAGGATGTCTAGAATTTAGGTTGTATCTTTGACTATGGAGTTTTCACGAAGAAGGAAAAAAAATATTGGAAAATTATGGACAATTGAAGATGTTCAATTGCTAACTGATTATATAGTTAGGGATATGATAGTATATGATGAGTTAACTAAAGTATTTCCAAATAGATCATTGCAAGCTATACGAAATAAGATTAGAAAAATTAGGTTGTCAGAAAGCTTATTTGGTTCCTCATATAAGGATGCTAAACAAGTATTTACTTTGAGTATAGCAAAAGATTTGCGACCAGATTCAGTTTTTGAAGCTTACGCAGGAACTGGATTTCAAAGTATAAAATGGTCTAAATATGCAAGAAAAGTTTTCTGTTCTGAGAGGGTTTTTAAAAAGTGTGAAGGATTTAGGAATGAAATAATTGATAATGGATATAAGGAATTTATTAGTCAGAACTCTATGTGGAAAAGGTATAGCAAAAATGGGCATAGAATTTGGTATGCAAATGTCGATGCTATCAAAGCTGCAACTGCTATTTCTTATGAGTTTGGAAAAATTGATCTATTAGATTTAGATACTTGTGGAACAACCTTGCCAACCTTACCTACTTTTTTATCATTATTATCACCAAAATATGTTGTTATCACACATGGTGAATTTCATTCATTAAGGTTCAAGAGAGAAGACGTACTTAGAAGAGTATTGAATCACTTAGGTATAGATAAACCAATCTTGCCTATGACTAATAGTGAACTCTGTGATGCATTGGATAAATCAGTTAAGTTGTATGCACTTAGGTCGCATAATGAGACAACTAAATCATTTTGGTTAGAGCTGGTAAAAGAAAAATGGTTAGGGGCGAAAGGTAGGGGAATGTTAAGAAGAGTTTACAAAGTAACCAGACCACAAAGTACAGCTGATTGTTTAAATGAACTTATAAATGGATAAAAAAACAGCCAACAACCAACGTTTAATAACTGGATTTAAAGGGATCCTAACTTCAATTCCTAATGGGAAATCATATTACAAGTCAATCCCACGGAAAACTAAAGATTTGCCACGATTAAGTGACGAGGAAGTTGAAGCTATTTATCTAAATGAAAATGGTGAATCATCAAATATAAATTATTATAACTATAAAAAAGAGGATATTGATTTTAGGATTGAAGGGCTTAATCCTCTTCCTGTTTCAACGCCAAGTCTAGAAGATATTGATGATCTAGAGATATTTGGTATAGACGGTAGTAATCAAAGGATAGATAATCCAAGTTTTAGTTTAATTTTAATTAGGGCTACAATAGTAAATTTTCGTTACACTTCGAATTTGATTAAACCTTATTTTTATACAATTGACAAAAACTGTGCGGCAGTTACGCAAGTTGACGGAAATATTTTTAATAGGTCGCTAAAGTCACATGTTAATGATGTTTTGTATTCTAAAACTAAAAATCAGGATAAGAATAAGAAAGTTTCAATATTAGAACCCTTAAAAAATCAAGATAATGGTCGCCCTTATTTATTAGGATACAATCATAAAGCTGGTGAAAAAAGTCCTTCAGCGCACGCTTTAGGATGGGCGGTTAAATTTATGAACGCTTTAGAGCTATTATGTTTGACGGAAGTGCCATTAAAGAAGAAATTTGTTTGTATAAAAGATGGACCATTATTTTCGGCAAGTTCTACGAAAAAGGATACTGCTGTAGGACTGAAACCATTAGACAAATGGGAGAATGGTGTTTTAGTTGCAGTTTCAAAACGGATTGCAGATAGTCGATTATTTATAGATTTGTTTTCTCAGTTTCCAGATTTGGTTGAAGCTTATTTTCCCAAGCAAAATGTAGATGTAGAAACAATTAAAAGCTTGGGTACGGATTCATTAATTTTGCCTCGTATCTTAAATCCTGGATTTCGAACTCCATTAATTAAAGCTATTCCATATAACAGAATTGGATATGTTAAAGATGATAAAGGAAAGGAAAGTTATAATTTCCCATTGGTTTGTTATTACATGAGAAAAGCTGAACCACACAATATTATTCGCATCGAAGTTCCGATTGGAGCGTATAAAAAAGATAAAGAAAGAGTAGAACATGCTTTGAGGATTGTGGCATGGCAATTTGAAATAGGCATAAAAGCTCCTTTAGTGCAGTTAGCTGCCGATGAAAGGTGTCAACTTTCACATGAAATTGATCTTCTGAAAATGCAGGTTCAAAATGAGTTGTCCTACAAAGGTTTATCTTTGATGCAATACTACTAAACAAGGAATAAGTAATGAGTAAAGAAAAAAGACTAAATATTGAGAAGCCTGTTGCCAGACCGTTCCATGATAAAAATACACCGTTTAGCGTGGATGACAAAGGTGCAACTGCTGAGTTTATTGTACATGATCCTGATCATATGCCAGATTTAGGTTTGGGGGCAACAGTGATTATATGGGATTATAATAATGTAAAAAAAGAAAATGTTTTTATAGCAGGGCAAATTATTGGTCTTCGTTCAATAAGCCCTTTTAATCCAGAAAGAGATAGTCTATTGTATCAGAGAGATGAAAAATTTAATGATGTCTATGATAGGTTAGATAAATTAAACGGTCCCCATACACATCAGCCAATGGTAATTAGAGTTAGTCTCAATCGAGTACTTACTAAATCACCAAATTCAAATATTACAGAATTTGTTATATCTCCAGTTCAAAAACCACCTTCAGCAATTAGTAGATTATTTTTTCCTGATATCGAAGGAAAGGGCGATGATATCAGACCTCCGTCATTAAAAGAGATTCTTAATGTTAAATCAGAAGGTATTCCATTGGGTATGATAGGTTTTGGAAATGCTCCATATGAAATTGGTGATCACTTTTTACCTTACATGTGGGATATTGATAAGTTGGATAATAAACACATCTTTATTGTTGGCGAAAGTGGATCTGGTAAGACTGTTTTTCTTAAGAATCTTGCATATCAGATTAGAAAAAACGCAAAATTGCCAGATAATGATACTCGTGTGATAATGGTTGATGTTCAAGGTGACATATCTCAGCTTTTACTTTGGAACATGAACAATATTATAGAACCTAGAACTGCATGGCAACGTAGGGTAAAGCAAGATGATGCAGAGCAAGTTCGAGATTTTTTTGGACCTTTAAACTTGGTAATCCCTGAAACTGGTGATGGATTACCATCTGATGTAACTCAATTAATGGACTTGGCGAAGAAAGCAACGAACGTAACGGTAGATGTTATAAGTCTTCGCATGCAGGATATAGAATACCCTTCAGAGTTGAGTTATTTATTTCGAACATCTTCAGAACAAGTACCTCTGTTATTGGATGATATTGCTGAAGGGCTTAGTAATAATAATCAAGATAAAACCATATCTAGGTATGAGGCAGCCTTATCAAGACTTTTATCTAGGAATAATGGGACACAGATTAATATGCCAACAAGTGGAATAAATTATTATAGATCAACTTTTGAGGCAGCTAGACGAGCCCTGAGAAGCCTTAGAGACTATTTTGATCTTGATCAATCAGCACTTGAAGATTCGGACATGCCGTTAGACAAATTGTTCGCTAAAGGAACTACTATATTGTATTTAGACCATTTAAATCAAGAAGAACGGTTTATGTGGGAGATGCAGCTTGTCAAATGGCTATATAATAATAAGGCTCGAATACCTAATACTTTTGTCTTTATAGACGAAGCTCATCAAGTAATCCCTAAAAATGAGGGCACTTCTAATAAAGAAATATTTAAGAGGCTTCGTAGTAACTTTGAAAAGTTAGCTCGTGAAGGTAGAAAATATAGAGTCAATTTGGTTTTGAGCACACAAAGTCCTAAAGACCTGCATGAAATTGTTCCAGAACAATGCCCCACCAAAATTGTAATGAAAATTAATGTTAAGAATGCCAAAGCTGCCACAATAGAGGATCATCTCGCGCAAATTGCAAGTAGTTTCACACAAGGAGAGTTCTGGATACAGAGCCCATTTAACGGAACGCCTGAATGGGTCAGAGTGCATAGTATAGCGCCAGCTTTGCCACATGAGCCGATGAATCAATTTAGGGCTTCATTAAATGAAGCTTTTAAACACTAAAACGATTAATATGTTATACTTATCAGCAGAGCAAATAATTGGTGGAGTAACTATTGAATCTCAGCGTCTTGAGTATAAAGAGGGTTGGAATCCAGAAGATATAATTCATACAATTACTGCTTTTGCTAATGACTTTCATAATGAAGGAGGTGGTTATATAATCATTGGTGTAGAAGAGAATGATGGTATTCCTATTCGACCAGTGAAAGGATTAATAAAAAATCAATTAGATGGTTACCAGAAGCAGTATCTTAATCTTATCAATTCTATTCGTCCAAACTATACACCCTCACTTTCTGTAGAGGCAGTGGATGGGGCAAATATAATAATAATAAAATGTTATCAGGGAGATAGTAGACCATATGACTGTCCAGTCAGTTTATCTAAAAAGAAATCTAGAAGGGAATATTACATAAGAAAGGCAGCAAATTCAGTAATAGCAAAATCTTCTACAGATAGAGCAAGGCTAGAGAGTTTTAGAAATTTCCGTCCATTTGATGAAAGGTTGTGTTATAATTGTAATGTCAACGATCTAGACATAAACATTATTAAAGCATATTTGGAGAGTATTAAAAGTCCTTTATTAGAAGATACGGATATAATGAGCGATAAATATAAATTGCTTGAATGTCTTGATTTAACTTGTCATCCTAAAGAGTCTCTTGCTGTGAAAAATGCTGCTATATTAATGTTCAGTGAAAATCCTCATAAGATATTTCCATCTGCAAAAATTGACATAATACATTTCAATGATGATAGCGGGAAAGATTTTGTAGAAACTACTTTTTTTGGACCTATTCACAAGTTAATTGAGAAAACTTTAAATTATTTGAAATCTAGATTACTAGAAACACAGGTTAGTAAATCATTAGAAACAGGTAGATCAACTAGATATGATAATTATCCCTATATTGCCCTTCGTGAAGTAATAGCAAATGCATTTTATCATCAAGGATATGACCAACATAGAAATCCCGAAATGCAAATATTTTCTGACCGAATAGAGGTAGTGAATTATCCAGCTCCTTTACCACCAGTTAATAATAATCAACTTCAAAATGATCGAGTCAGTGCTAGAGACTATAGGAATGTCAAAATAGGAGAATTGTTAAAAGACTATGGTTTAACTGAGAAAAAAGCTACTGGGTTCCCAACAATTAGAAAAGCTCTCAGATCAAATAGTTCACCTGAACCTTTTTTTGAAATGGACGACAATGATAGAACTTATTTCAAAGCGACAATTTATATACATCAAGATTTTCTTGTTATAAAGGAACCCAATTTAGTTGTAGATATTTTGTCTGATAATCAACAACAAATTATAGAACTATGTTTAGATATTGGAATAAAAAAAGTTGAAATACAGACAGCTCTACCAGATTTGAAACTTGATTCTGAATTGAAGAGTATGATAGAGTATGGTTATATAGAAGTATTCAATGAGGAATATAAGGCAACTAAGCTAGGTAGAGATATGTATTATAGATCTTATTAATTTTTGTGTGTATCAAAATACAAATGTTTATATTTTTTAATGCATTTATATATTTGTCTTTGATACTTGGTTTGAAGGGTGTTTCTTGTTTTGGTTAGTCACAGTTGATTTGCTCATTGACTTAATTATATACATCATGGCAATTTTAGGCAAACGACCATTACTAAATATTTACCTATATTTGTAAAAAAAAATACAAGTAAGCAATCAACCTCTACTCATCGCAGCAAACCAAAAAACATCCTAAGAAATACATGAAACAAAAATTTACAATAGAAAAACCGATGCCGCCTATTTGGATGATGTATCCGCACATCTCTCAGTTTTCTATTGGTTGGAGAATGGGCTATGGAGAGGGTTACAAATGGGATTTGTGGGATTGGTTAGATACATTGAAAACGGAAGAGAAAAAGCAATATGAAGAAATGTTTCCCAAACCGAAATTTTGGCATGATGATTTTGAGGGAAATTATTATGAATTGATTCCTTTTTGGGAAAATGATGGGAAGATGAAATATTCAATTGGTAAATTGATTGAACAGAATAATCTTTCCGAATTAGAATATTTATTCTTTTGGAAACCTGCTCCAAATGTTATAGACCAATCTTGTCTAGGACAGTGGCAAGCCTCTAAATTTGGAGTTGACATAGACGATTATACTTGTGCCGAACAATATATGATGGCAGAAAAAACTAGGCTTTTTGAGGATGAGGAAATCAAAGAGCAAATTATGAAAGCAACGAACCCAATAGAAATGAAGGCACTAGGAAAAAAGGTCAAAAACTTTGACCAAACTGTATGGGACAAGGTCAAATATTCAATAGTGCTTAATGGAAACTATTATAAATTTTCACAAAACAAGGAGATGAGAGCGTTTTTGCTATCAACAGAAAATAAAATCCTTGTAGAAGCAAGTCCTTTAGATACGATTTGGGGTATTGGATTAGGGGAAGAAAATCCTAATGCATACAATCCAACAGCGTGGAGGGGGAAAAATCTTTTGGGTTTTGCTTTAATGGAAGTAAGGGATGAATTAAGGAGGGTGTATAAAAATTTCAATAAAATTGATTGGGATAAACTTAAAAAATATACTGAATAAATTTACAATGTCTTTCTTACAAGATGGTGATAAGAGAACGGTGCTCTGCACTTCAATCTTACACTTTGAAATAGTTATATGCAAAACACAAATCAAATAATTGATGCAATACTCTCCGAAAAAAAAGACAGTTTAGGAAGTCATTTTGATAAGTATAGGAATCATGTTTATCGTACTTTTAATCTGTGTATTGAAATGGATAAGGATGTGGAAAATGTACGCAAATATGCAATTGCCTCCGCTTTTCATGACATTGGTATTTGGACAAACGATACATTTGATTATTTAGAACCGTCGATAAATCTTGCAAAAAAATATTTAGAAAAAATCAATAAAAATGAATGGGTAGAGGAAGTTTCTTTGATGATTGATATGCACCATAAAATAAGTAAATATACTGGTCCTTATGAAATTACTGTTGAGGTTTTTAGAAAGGCAGATTGGATTGATGTTTCTAGGGGAATAATAAGTTTTGATTTATCCAAAAGTGCAATCAAAAGAATAAATAGATATTATCCAAATTTAGGGTTTCATAAATTCCTAATCAGTAAAGGCTTGAATCATTTATTAAAATCTCCTTTAGATCCATTGCCTATGTTTAAGTACTAAGATAATTTGTTCGATGATGATTGGATAGACCAAAAGCGGGTAGGGAAGTGTGGAGTACAAACTTATTAATGATCTATTTCTTAAATTTAAAATATTTCAGTATTATTAACCCGAATAGGTTAGTGGTTCAAGTCCTAAATAATTGACAGTATAAACAAAGTATTTTTTGCATGTTCAAGGCAAAGGTTCTTGACTTTAGCCAAAGCTAAAGGAAAGGTTCTTTAACGCAGGACAGGTGAAAAAGATGAAGTTTAGAGTGTCAAGGATTTAAGACTTGAACCATTAGATATAGATTACAAATCCATAAATTTAGGCAATGAATAAATTTTCAATTCAAATGTCCTTTTGTGCAATCATTTTCTTCTTTTCTTGTGGAAACCTTGACCCCAATTTGGACAAAAAGGGCGAAGATGAGTTAAAGGCTCTTGAAGTAGAGCGTACAATCACTAAAGATGAACAAAATTTTCAGGAGACTATTTACGTCCCGATATATTCTGATATTTATGTTGACCAGCAAAATCAAAAAGCCCTTTTGACAGCTACTTTGAGTATTAGGAATACAAGTTATACCGATTCCCTATTTATTTCTAAAATTGACTATTTTGATACAGGAGGAGAATTGGTGAGAAGTTATATTGATAACTTAATTAGCCTTCCACCTATGGCAACTGTTAATTACGTTATCGAAAAAGATGATGATACAGGAGGACCTGGTGCAAATTTTATAGTCGGATTGAATTCGAAGAACAAAGATGTAAAGCCTTTAATTCAGGCTATTATGGTTGGTCATATTGGCAATAAGGCGTTTTCTTTCTCTACGGATGGTTATTCAATAAAGAAAAAATAAAAGTAGGTTTGCACTGAATATAGCCTACGCTTCATTTTAGGTTAGAATATAAATGCATTATATATGTGAAACTTGAGTTGTTGTATTTTAAAAAAAGCAAATCTTTTTGATGGAACAATGATACAATGACCTGTATTGACTAAAATGCATAAAAAAAAGGGGAATGCATAATTTAATGCATTCCCCCTGAAAATTTGAAATTTTTACTGACACTTTAGCGTCTCAACTCTACATAGCCAGTTTTTTCAACCTTACTATCATTTGTGGTCAGTCGGAAAATATAGTAATAAGCTCCCTCTAGCATATCAACTCCAGTATTTTCAAACTGCCCATTCCAATAAAGCATATTTTCAAACTCTCTAGATTGAACCACTAATTTACCACTTTGATCGAATATAATGAACTCTATGGCAATATTTGTGCTTCTTAAAGACTCTAGACCTTTAATTTCAAGCAAATCATTGATGCCATCTCCATTAGGAGTAAAGACATTAGCAATGTTCACTTGGTCCATTAAAGTAGACAATTCGGTATATTCTGGTGCTAAACGGTTTGCCGTTTCAGCAGCTTGATTGTCAGTCGTTTCGATGCCATCTATTGGAGCGGCAAGTCCTGCTCCGTCACAATTGCCTATTGTGACATTAGCGGTAATGGTTGTGCAATTACCCTCTGAATCACAAGCAGTTATGCTTACAACATCAACATCATCAGTCGCAATTGATGGTATAGATGTATATCTGATGCAAGTCTCCGAAATAATTACAACTGCTCCACCTAAAGATGCATTGGCTTCTGTAATAGTGTAGTTCATTATTTCTGCTAAATCTGAACAAATTTCAATTGGTGTAAGAGCATTTGTACAAGTAAACAATTCCTCTGTTTCCATATCAGGTTCATCTTCAACGACTTCGCCGCCACCAGCTTCTGTTTCATCTGGCGATCCTTTACACTCTATGGTTATGTTTGTAAATTCTTGAACACATCCTGCGATGTCTCCTGCAATACCTACAATTTTCACACTATATACACCGTCACACAAGTTTTTAATCTTCTCGTCAGGATCTTTGGTCGCATTTATTTCTAATAAATCACCTTCAAAGTTTCCTCCTGAGTATAATTCGATTAGCCATTGGTTGCTTCCATTTGCAAATACTTCATCTGTTACATTAAGAATGATCTGACCAGTACAGAAAGAAGAAATATCGCAGTTATTTTTAACATACATTCCTGCAATTTCGCAAGTACCAGAACTAATTGCGATTGTGTCTACATACTCAACTATTGGATCTATTGGATCGGTAGGATCATCGTCACCACAGTTGCCTTTTATTTCAATGCCGTTTATCTCGTAAACACATCCTTCAACATCACCAGCGATGCCTACAATTTTAATATCATAAAGACCAGCACAAAGATCATTGTATTTATCAATTGGATTTAATGTTGCATTTATTTCAGTCATAACACCATCAACATATAATTCGATCATCCATTGGTTGGTGCCGTTTGCCACATCACCTTCTGGGTTTAATATAATCTGACCAGAGCAATTGTCTTCGCATAAAGTCGTGATTGTAGAAAAACCAATAGAGCAAGGTCCAGCTGCAAATACAGTTGTATCTGGTGGAATTACTGTTGGTTCATCAATAGGATCTACTGGATCAATAGGATCAGTAGGTTCGTCTTCTGGACATTCAACTTCCATATCAAGATTTAATACTTCTATGTAGCAATCAGCAACATCGCCAGCAAGTCCTGTAACTCTGAAGCTATAAACGCCACTGCATAATCCTTTAAAGGTAACTGGTGGATATTTGGTTGCATCTTTCCTAATTGGTGAACCACTTAAATCAGGAGTGTTGAATAGTTCAATGAACCATTGGTTGGTTCCGTCAGACAATTCATCTGTAATTTCAAAAGCGATTTTACCAGTACAGAAAGATCTACATTTATCAGATTCAGCAGTATAAGATACTCCGCAATCTAAAGCAATTGGATTGTTTACACAACTATTATCATCGCAATTTGCAGCAGGATCATAGTTGGCAGCAAGAGGATCAGTACAACCAGATACCACATCACAAGGAAGTGGACAATTAAATGTACCAAATATACAAGAGCCATCATTTACAGTTGCTTCAGGGTTGAAGTTACAAGCTATTGGGCTTGTACATCCGTCAACTGTATAATTACAAGTTCCGTTGTCGCAAGTCGCATCAAAATTGTAGTTATTGGCAGCAGGATCTGTACATCCACTAAAGTCATTACAAGGATCAGGACAATCATCATTTCCATAAATACAAGAACCATCTTCTTGGTTTGCAGCAGCATCATAATTACAAGCAGTTGCATCTAAACATCCACCGATAATCGTTTCACAAGAACCATCTTCGCAAGTTGCATTAGAATCATAGTTATCAGCGAAAGGATCAGTACAACCAAAGACCTCATTACAAGGGTCAGTACAAGCACTGTTTCCAAATTCACAAGAACCATTATCTTCCGTAGCTGTCGCAACATAGTTACAAGCCAAAGGATCCGTACAGCCTAAAACTGGATCTACTGGGAAGTCACAAGAATCATCATCGCAAGTTGCATCCGCATTGTAGTTTTCAGCATTTGCATCTGTACATCCATAAACCACATTACAAGGGTCTGGACAATCTCTATCTCCTAAATCACAACTTCCATCATCTTGCGTAGCGGCAGCATCATAGTTACAAGCCAAAGAATTTGTACATCCTAAAATTGGATCTGTAGGATAAGTACAAGATCCGTCATCGCAATTTGCAGCAGGATTGTAATTGTCTGCTGTAGGGTCTGGACAACCAAGAACAGCATTACAAGGGTTGTTGCAAGTAGTATTTCCAAAATCACAAGAACCATCATCTTCTGTTGCATTTGGATTGTAATTACAAGCTGTAGCATCTGTACAACCAGAAGCAGCAGGATTACAATCTGCAATTATTTCTCCTTGGTTTCCTGCCCAAGCATTTGTATTACCAGCAGCAAGAACTGTTATTTGATTTCCAACATTTACATCTTGGCTATTTGGCGCAGTAAACGGATCAGCAGCCTCCATTAAAGAAATACTTGAAACACATTCTCCAGCATTGCAGAAAGTGAATAAGATTTCTTCTTGTCCAGCAACAAAATCAATATCGCTGGTTCCAAGACTTGTTAAGCCGAATGAAATATATTCAAAATTAGGATTTTCATCTGGTCCGATTACCGTACCATTGTTGTCCCAAGTTCCATTTACATTTTGTAAATTATCTAAAACAAAACCTTCATTAGAAATAACCAATGTAACTTGCGCTGTAGAAGTTATAGCAGAAGGACCCGTCCAAGTAGCAGAAGTGATCACTCCAACTTGGTAGCAACCGTCAGCAGTTTCAGAAATCGTGAAAGTTGCATCTCCCTCAACAAGAGTGTCTGTACAAGAACCATCATCACAAGTAGCAGCTGCATTATAATTTATTGCAGTAGGATCAGTACAACCTAAAACATCATTACAAGGATCAGCACAATCAGCACTTCCAAAATCACAAGAACCGTCATCTTCTGTTGCATCCGCGTTGTAGTTACAAGCAGTTGCATCTGTACAGCCTAAGATTGGATCACCATCACAATTGTTTTGGATACCACCTTGATTTGCAGACCAAGCATTTGTATTGCCAGATCCCAAAGTTGTAATTTGGTTTCCAACATTTACATCTTCACTATTAGGTGCTACAAAAGGATCGTCTACTTCCATTAAAGTAATACTAGAAACGCATTCACCGATATTACAGAAAGTAAACAATACCTCTTGTTGCCCATCTATATAAGCGATATCCCCAGTTCCCAAGCTGGTTAAACCAAAGTTATAATATTCAAATTCAGGATTTTCACTTGGATTTATAATAGTTGAATTATTATTCCAAGTTCCATTTACATTTTGAAGGTTGTCTAAAACAAATCCTTCACCAGAAATTACAAGTGTAACTTGTGCTGTAGCTGTTAAGCCTTCTGTCTCTGTCCAAGTAATACCAGACAGTAAAGAGACTTCATAACATCCTTCTGCATTTTCTGTTAAAACAAAATCAACAGATCCTTCTGCAGGAGGAGTAATACAACTTTCATCATCACAAGTTGCAGCTGCGTTATAATTAGTAGCATCTGCATTTGTACACCCTAAAATTACGTTACATGGATCAGGACAATTGGTGTTTCCAACATCACAAGATCCATCATCTTCAATTGCATTTATATTATAATTGCAAGCATCAGGATTCGTACAACCTAAATCATTTATAGTTGTGCAATCTTCTGTTAATTGTAATTGATTTCCAGACCAAGCATTTGTATTTCCAGAGCCTAAAGTTGTCAATTGATTTCCAACATTAATATCTAGACTATTTGGCGATGCAAATGGGTCTTCTCTTTTCATTAATTCTATATTGGTAACACAGTCACCAGTATTGCTAAATCTGAACAAGATTGCTTCTTGACCTTCTATATATTCAATATCTGTTGTGCCTAAACTTGTTAAGCCAAAAGATACATATTCACCATCAGGATTCTCAGCAGGAGAAACAATGATAGGATTAGCTGCCCAAGTTCCATTTACATTTTGAATATTATCAATTGTAAATCCTTGTTGAGCTGTTACCACCAACGTAATTTGTGCTGTAGAAGTCGTTGCATCAGCTCCTGTCCAAGTAACGTTTGGAATAATAGAAACTTGGTAAGTGCCATCGGGTAAAAGTGTAATTATGAAATCTACATCTTCCGTTGTACCAGTAGTACAAGAACCATCGTCACAATCTGCATCTGCATTATAATTAGCAGCCGCAGGATCAGTACAACCCGCAACGAAGTTACAAGGATCCGTACAATCTACATTTCCTAAATCGCAAGAACCATTGTCTAAAGTAGCTGTCGCATCGAAGTTACAAGCCTCAGGATTTGTACATCCTAAAATTTCACCAGAAGGAACACAAGAACCATCGTCACAATCTGCATCTGCATTATAATTAGCAGCCGCAGGATCAGTACAACCCGCAACGAAGTTACAAGGATCCGTACAATCTACATTTCCTAAATCGCAAGAACCATTGTCTAAAGTAGCTGTCGCATCGAAGTTACAAGCCTCAGGATTTGTACATCCTAAAATTTCACCAGAAGGAATACAAGAACCATCGTCACAATCTGCATCTGCATTATAATTAGCAGCCGCAGGATCAGTACAACCCGCAACGAAGTTACAAGGATCCGTACAATCTGCATTTCCTAAATCGCAAGAACCATTGTCTAAAGTAGCTGTCGCATCGAAGTTACAAGCCTCAGGATTTGTACATCCTAAAATTTCACCAGAAGGAATACAAGAACCATCGTCACAATCTGCATCTGCATTATAATTAGCAGCCGCAGGATCAGTACAACCCGCAACGAAGTTACAAGGATCCGTACAATCTGCATTTCCTAAATCGCAAGAACCATTGTCTAAAGTAGCTGTCGCATCGAAGTTACAAGCCTCAGGATTTGTACATCCTAGAGTACCATCAATTGGAGTAGCTGTTACGGAAACCGTGCTGTAATCATCTTCATTTACAAGACCATTATTAGGAGAAGAATCTAAGTCAGATTCATTTAGAGCAGTTAATTCAGCGATATTAAAAATCTCTCCAGCTTGAGAAACTGTAACTGTTAAGTCAAGTGTTTGTGTTTGACCAACTTCTAATTCATCAATTGCCCAAATTCCAGAAGCAACAGAATATACACCTTCAGAAATGGCAGATGATTCATAATCAAGTCCCACTGGCAATAAATCTTTTACCTCAATACCAGTTGCAATACCAGGACCTTGGTTTGAAACTGTTATAGTAAATGTAGCTTGTTCTCCAACGAATACATTTGCATTGTCAACTGATTTTTCAACAGAAATATCAACTAAGCAAGTTAAGAACTCACAAGAGCCATCATCAGATCCTGCATTAGGATCATAGTTACAAGCTGTAACATCTGTACATCCAGTGCCACAATTATTTTCAATTGAACCAATGTTTGCTGTCCAAGAGTTTGTATTTCCACCACCTAAAGCAGTGATTTGATTTCCAACATTAATATTAGCCGAATTTGGCGGTATAAATGGATCATCATTTTCCATCAGATTAATGCTACTTACACATTCACCAATATTACAAAAAGTAAATAAAACCTCTTTTGTGTTGGCAGTATAAGTAATTTCAGTAGTTCCCAAACTTGCAAGACCAAATGAATGATATTCAAAATCTGGATTTTCTTCTGGGTTTGGAATGAAACCGTTATAGCTCCATTGACCATTTATATTTTCAAGATTAGCTAATTCAAAACCTTCATCAGAAATTACCAATGTTACTTGTGCTGTTGCAGTCAATGCTGCTTGACCAGTTAATGTTTCTTCTGAAATCAATGCAATTTCATAGCATCCATCTGCATTTTCAGATATTTCATAAACAATTCCTGTTACAATTACACAAGACTCATCATCGCAATTTGCATCAGCATTGTAATTTCCAGCCGCAGGATCTGTACAACCAGCAATTACATTACAAGGTTCTGGACAATTCACATCTCCAAGATCACAAGAACCATCATCCTCTGTTGCATCTGCATTGAAGTTACAAGCCGTAGCATCCGTACAACCAGAAATAGGATCATTAGTGCATGACCCATCATCACATTGTGCATTTGTATCAAAGTTATCCGCATTTGGATCCGTACAACCTGCTTGTTGTCTAACCACTTCGACAGAATTAGAAAGTTGGAAACAACCTTCTAAATCAGCGACTAGGTCAGTTGGTGCATTTAAAGAACCATCGTGAATTACCGCCCAAATCAAACAGTTACCAGCAGGTGCACCTTCAAGGTTGAATTCACCAGTTGTGTTTTGACCTAAGATAGTAGTAGCAGTTCCGTCAGTAATGACATAAACGATTTCACCTTGTTGTCCTGTTATTGTAACAGCGATAATATCATCTACACCATCACCCGAACAAGTCGTAGTATTGTCAGTTGTAGTGATTGTCCCAGGAATAATAATAACACAAGAACCATCGTCTTCTGTTGCATCTGCATTGAAGTTACAAGCCGTAGCATCCGTACAACCAGAAATAGGATCATTAGTGCATGACCCATCATCACATTGTGCATTTGTATCAAAGTTATCTGCATTTGGATCCGTACAACCTGCTTGTTGTCTAACCACTTCAACAGAATTAGAAAGTTGGAAACAACCTTCTAAGTCAGCGACCTGGTCAGTTGGTGCATTTAAAGAACCATCGTGAATTACCGCCCAAATCAAGCAGTTACCAGCAGGTGCTCCTTCAAGGTTGAATTCACCAGTTGTGTTTTGACCTAAGATAGTAGTAGCAGTTCCGTCAGTAATGACATAAACGATTTCACCTTGTTGTCCTGTTATTGTAACAGCGATAATATCATCTACACCATCACCCGAACAAGTCGTAGTATTGTCAGTTGTAGCGATGGTACCAGGAATAATGATAACACAAGAACCATCGTCTTCTGTTGCATCTGCATTGAAGTTACAAGCCGTAGCATCCGTACAACCAGAAATAGCTGTCGGAGTACAATCATTCGTGATTGCCCCTTGATTAGCAGCCCAGGCGTTTATATTACCAGAACCCATAGTAGTAATCTGGTTACCAACATTTGCATCTTGGCTGTTAGGAGGCAAAAATAGATCATCACTTTCCATAAGATTGATGCTTGACACACATTCAGACGCGTTACAGAAAGTAAATAAAGTAGTAGTTTGCCCTTCAGTATAGGCAATATCTTGAGTGCCTAAACTAGTTAGACCAAAGTTTAAATAATTAAAATCAGGGTTTTCTGTAGGAGCCACAATATTAGAATTGTTTGCCCAAATACCGCTAACACTTTGTAAGTTGGATAATTCAAAATCATTTGAAACAACCAAAGTAACTTGTGCAGTTGCTGTAACAGCATCCATTCCTGTCCAAGTAATATTAGGAATTAAATTAACAGAAAAACAGCCATCTTCATTTTGAACAATTTCATAAATGATAGCAGGATCAGCACCTGGATCAGTAATACAAGACCCATCATCACACTGTGCATTTGCATCAAAGTTATCCGCATTTGGATCCGTACAACCTGCTTCTTGTCTAACCACTTCAACAGAATTAGAAAGTTGGAAACAACCTTCTAAGTCAGCGACCTGGTCAGTTGGTGCATTTAAAGAACCATCGTGAATTACCGCCCAAATCAAGCAGTTGCCAGCAGGTGCACCTTCAAGGTTGAATTCACCAGTTGTGTTTTGACCTAAAATAGTAGTAGCGGTTCCGTCAGTAATGACATAAACGATTTCACCTTGTTGTCCTGTTATTGTAACAGTGATAATATCATCTACACCATCACCCGAACAAGTCGTAGTATTGTCAGTTGTAGCGATTGTCCCAGGAATAATAATAACACAAGAACCATCGTCTTCTACAGCAGCAGCATTGAAGTTACAAGCCGTAGCATCCGTACAACCAGAAATAGCTGTCGGAGTACAATCATTAGCAATAGCACCTTGGTTAGCAGCCCAAGCGTTGGTATTTCCAGAGCCTAAAGTAGTAACCTGGTTACCAACATTTATATCTTGGCTGTTAGGAGCCATAAACGGATCATCACTTTCCATAAGATTGATGCTTGACACACATTCAGACGCGTTACAGAAAGTAAATAAAGTAGTAGTTTGCCCTTCAGTATAGGCAATATCTTGAGTGCCTAAACTAGTTAGACCAAAGTTTAAATAATTAAAATCAGGGTTTTCTGTAGGAGCCACAATATTAGAATTGTTTGCCCAAATACCGCTAACACTTTGTAAGTTGGATAATTCAAAATCATTTGAAACAACCAAAGTAACTTGTGCAGTTGCTGTAACAGCATCCATTCCTGTCCAAGTAATATTAGGAATTAAATTAACAGAAAAACAGCCATCTTCATTTTGAACAATTTCATAAATGATAGCAGGATCAGCACCTGGATCAGTAATACAAGACCCATCATCACACTGTGCATTTGCATCAAAGTTATCCGCATTTGGATCCGTACAACCTGCTTCTTGTCTAACCACTTCAACAGAATTAGAAAGTTGGAAACAACCTTCTAAGTCAGCGACCTGGTCAGTTGGTGCATTTAAAGAACCATCGTGAATTACCGCCCAAATCAAGCAGTTGCCAGCAGGTGCACCTTCAAGGTTGAATTCACCAGTTGTGTTTTGACCTAAAATAGTAGTAGCAGTTCCGTCAGTAATGACATAAACGATTTCACCTTGTTGTCCTGTTATTGTAACAGCGATAATATCATCTACACCATCACCCGAACAAGTCGTAGTATTGTCAGTTGTAGTGATGGTACCAGGAATAATAATAACACAAGAACCATCGTCTTCTGTTGCATCTGCATTGAAGTTACAAGCCGTAGCATCCGTACAACCAGGAATAGGATCATTAGTGCATGACCCATCATCACATTGTGCATTTACATTAAAGTTATCCGCATTTGGATCCGTACAACCTGCTTGTTGTCTAACCACTTCAACAGAATTAGAAAGTTGGAAACAACCTTCTAAATCAGCGACCTGGTCAGTTGGTGCATTTAAAGAACCATCGTGAATTACCGCCCAAATCAAGCAGTTGCCAGCAGGTGCACCTTCAAGGTTGAATTCACCAGTTGTGTTTTGACCTAAAATAGTAGTAGCAGTTCCGTCAGTAATGACATAAACGATTTCACCTTGTTGTCCTGTTATTGTAACAGCGATAATATCATCTACACCATCACCCGAACAAGTCGTAGTATTGTCAGTTGTAGTGATGGTACCAGGAATAATAATAACACAAGAACCATCGTCTTCTGTTGCATCTGCATTGAAGTTACAAGCCGTAGCATCCGTACAACCAGGAATAGGATCATTAGTGCATGACCCATCATCACATTGTGCATTTACATTAAAGTTATCCGCATTTGGATCCGTACAACCTGCTTGTTGTCTAACCACTTCAACAGAATTAGAAAGTTGGAAACAACCTTCTAAATCAGCGACCTGGTCAGTTGGTGCATTTAAAGAACCATCGTGAATTACCGCCCAAATCAAGCAGTTGCCAGCAGGTGCACCTTCAAGGTTGAATTCACCAGTTGTGTTTTGACCTAAAATAGTAGTAGCAGTTCCGTCAGTAATGACATAAACGATTTCACCTTGTTGTCCTGTTATTGTAACAGCGATAATATCATCTACACCATCACCCGAACAAGTCGTAGTATTGTCAGTTGTAGTGATGGTACCAGGAATAATAATAACACAAGAACCATCGTCTTGAGTTGCATCTGGATTAAAGTTGCAAGCATTGGGATCTTGACAACCGTCAATGTCGTCTACTACATCACAATTGGCAGAACCAACATCGTAATTTCCAGTCCAGGCATTGATATTTCCAGAACCAAGTGTCGTAATTTGGTTACCGACATTTATATCTTGAGAATTTGGTGGATTAAAAGGATCATCACTAGTCATTAATTCTAATGCTCCAGTACAAGTGCCGCTGTTCTCAAATGTAAAAATGACAACTTCTTGATCAGTTGTATATGGAATATCTTGCGTTCCTAAACTAGTTAGACCAATAGTAAAATAGTCAAATCCAGGATTTTCATCAGGAGCAAGTATAATTGAGTTAGCCTCCCAGACTCCTTTAACACTTTGAAGATTGCTTATTTCAAAACCTCCAGTAGGAACTACCAAGGATATTTGTGCAGTTGCTGTAAGTGCTTGAGAACCTGTCCAAGTTGTAGAAGGTTTTATAGAGACTTCATATGTATCATTGTTCAATGCTACTTTAAAATCAACTTGACAGCAAACATCAAGTCCAAAGAATAAAAGCAACATTCCGAGGAGTTGGAAGTAATGTCTTTGGTAGTTGTAATTCATTTACTTATGTTTATCATTTAAAAAAAGAAATAATAGAACAACGTAAATGCTTGACACACAATAGATTCACATCAACCAAAATGGAGATGGAGGTAAAATTTAATACAAATATGTATAAAATATTAGTAAAATGTGAGGTATAGAATGAAATAGATTGTGTATTCTACTTCTAGCTTAATGCTTGACGGTACAAATATACACTAATTTAATGAATTTTGAAACTAAATGTTATTAAATTCGTATGGGTCCTAAAAATAGGGCTGCCGTTAAAAACAAGCAGCCCCAAAAGAAAATCTATATGTTTTTCAAACTTTTAATTTGTTCAGAAAAAATAGTGAGTGCTAATTTCTGATTCAAAAGTAAGTGGCAATAAGTATTATCTCAAATAATTATTACGCAAATTTTACTAAAATAAAAGAAAAAAAGGGTTTTAAATCAACTAGTTTTGCCGTATAGATTTTCTAAGTTGCTGTTTTTTAATGACTTATTTCTAATGTTGAAATTTAAGTCAATGTTTCTAAACGATGTGTTTAGCCACTAAAATACTGGGAATTTTAGAGTAAAATAGATGGCGTTTTTTTCTGAGTAACAGTTCGAGGTAAATTATCAGAAAATCTAAACTAGGTTTTTCGACTCAACTATAGCTTTGACCCATTTTTGGAAGCTCATTAAGTTCATTTTCTTTAATTTTCGAGGATCGTATTTTTTTAGCTTATTTTGGATGACTTGAAAGTGTAAGCTATGATCGTTTGGATGTGCATTGGATAATTTCATGAAAAATTGATATACTTCAAAGATAATTGGATCTAATGATTCATCTTTTTCAATTAAATATTTAAAGCCTCTGGTATTGCTTGTCTGTAGTTTTGGATTGCCTTCATGGAAAGTATAGATCATTTTTAATATATTAAATCTAATGCGATCTTTGATATTGAGTTTGTTACAGTTATAAGAATCAACATCAATCAATAATTCATTGGCTGGAATGAATAAGTTATTGTCAATGCAATAGCTGATAAGAACACATTTAAAGCCAAATTCATAAAAAGGAATGGATACTTGTCCGTCCACTGGTACAATCATGCCAGAGAGAATGTTTTTCACGAATAATTCGGGATCACTGCTCATCGGTTGCTGCATCTCTGAATAAATATAGGCGATTTTTAACAATAGTTGCTGTACATCTAATTCAAAATTTTCAGATAGCTTTTCAGCTTTTAATAGTTTTATTAGGTATTCTAAATCTTCAAAATTGTCAGTGAGATGAGAGGAGTAAATAGCATTGTAAACTGCTGCAATTTTATTAAATAGTGATACTTTTTCAGGTCTTTTGATGATGACGAAATCAAAATGTTCCATGGTTGTTTTGTGAAAATTTTCCCAATCAATTGGATCTTGATTGTAGAATAATTTCATTTTTGTAAAATTTACACAAGCAACAACATTGGGATGCTGATTTTCTAGGCTATCGCTTAAAAATGAGTTGGTTGTGAGTATGTGTTGTGTCTCTTCTTGTGAATAAATATAACCACTTTTTATTTTTTTTGTAACTTCTGAACTAAAGAGATTGATTTGAGCCTGTTTTTCGAGAATTTGACATTTTTCAACAATAGCATGATGGTATTCATCATATAAGGTGTCTTTTCTGGCATGCAAACTCTGACTTATTTCAAATCTAAAATTATTTCTCAGTTGAATCAATTCGTAGGTGATGGATTCGATTTTTTCCACCTTTTTATTCATCTGTTTTATGAGACTATTCATATTAGAATACAGTCCCTTTTTCTTTAGAATGAAATATTGAATTTGATTGTTAAGTAATTCTACCTCTGGGGACAGCTTTCTGTGATAATCAGTTAGTGCTGTTAGGATAATGTTATAAAGATAAGAGCCAGTTGCAGAAGGGTACTTGAACTCTGCTTTTGCGATTTTTTCTTTCATCGTCTCTTTACCGCCTTCCGAATGATTTTCAATGATGTTATAAAGGACCATAAAATCTCGATCAACCTTATTTTCACTGTATAACCCCACGTATCTTTTAAAGTAACGTTTTTCATTTTTTTCAAGAGATTTGACTAGGTTTATTATTTTTTTCATCTGCAATACAATTTGGATAACATAAGTACTTGACTATAAATAACTTCTCAATTCTAAACAACTTCAAATTCACGAATAGAATAAAACAAATTTTTTTGTTTGTTGGCTAGTGAAGATATTAGGTTAATTTGTAATGCTTCTGTAAAGATAATACAATATTAGAGAGTAGCTCCTAAAAAAAGGTTACCTATCCAAATAGGTAACCTTTATAATGAAATATAAAATTTAATTAAATTTATCTTTTTCTATTCTGGAAGTTGCTCTTGTAAAATAAAACTTGGAGACAAGTTTATATTTTTAGGGTGGAAAAGAACATTAAAGAAAATGGCGTTGGTGTCATTGTTATTTCCTTGGTAAATAACTTTATTGTCTAAGTTAAGATCACTTATGCTGTACTCAGTTCTTATAAAATTGACTAGACCACTCACATTTAGAGGATCTGTTAATACTTCAAAGAAAATTGAGTTGGGATCATTATTGGCTCCTTGGAAAATAACTTGATTATCACCACTGACTTCTCCACACCACATTTCTCTTTTACCACCAGCTTCAACTTGTGCATACTCTCCAAAAGTTGGAGTATTAATATCTGAAAAATCTACTGCCACTCCATCAGCAATATTTATAGGATCTGCTGTCATTACACCCATATGATTCCTGTGTTCTACACAAATGTAATAATCGCCAGACATATCTTCAATCATATCTCCAACATAGATTTTAGATTCACCATCAAGGTCTACTATATCCCCATCTCTTTGCAATAAGGCAGCTCTATGTCTAGTTGTTGTTGTATCAGTATCAGTTGAATCAGGACGCTCACGAAGCCCAATTAAAATCCATTCTACAATTGAATTTTCGTTTTTATTATCTAATACATCTTGGTTGATTGTTTCTGTACCGAGGTAATTATGTTTTGTCTTTCCAAATGGTTGCTCTAATGGTATTGCTGTACTCACTCTTAAATCATCGTCCATCAATCCGCCATCTGCATTACTTGCTCCTTGCAACCTGACTTGAAGATCAAGTACACAACTTTCACAATAAAAACCAGCATCAATGCTAGCGTCAAATTCATTAAGATCAAGATCAATAGTATCTGTGCAGCCTGTTAATGGATCGGCATCACTATCATCAGGGCTTCCAATACTTGCTCCATTGCCCGCATCTATTAAGAGAAATGAACCATCTATTGTAACAGATGAAGCATCAAATTGTACAAAATAAGCTCTTTCTGGATCTAAGTCAATAAATTCATAATAACCATTTTGATCCGTAAGGGTACTGTCAATTGCTGTTGTTTTATCTTCTACATAAAATAAATTTACTGTTACATCAGCTAATGGAGATTCATCTGCTCCTTGCAAACCATCTCTATCTGCATCAATCCAAGTATAATCACCAAGCCCAGTAGTTATAGAGTCAGGTGATATTTCAATTTCATCGGTAACCATAGATTTTTGGCGATCTTTTGCAGTAATGTTATAAGTAATGGGGGCATCAACATTGATTGCTTGGTTAGTGGAAGTAAATTCGTTAGAATCTGTCTTTGCAAATGTTGTATTTGATAATTCGCCAGGAATAGCGAATGCACTTATACTAAAACCACAAATACATATTAGCAATGATATGTTTTTTAATATGTATTGAAAATCATTAGATGCAATGGGAGATTGCATGGTTTTGTTAAATAAAAGTAAATGTTTCATAGTCAGTTTTTTATAAATAGTCTTCTGTTATCTCATTCATTTATTTCATAAATAAATAAGTATTAATATATAGTTTAATGGTTATTAGGTTTAATATGGAAATAAATTTAAAACGCGTTAGAGATTTTAAACCTCAAGTAACAAATGGCATACTTTTCTTACTTAAAAACTGAAATTTCTTACACGCTCTTATTCCATGACGGCAGAGAATGCCGCTAACACATCATATAGATTTAAAGTAGATACAAAACAAGTGCTGATGGTGTTCATACAACTTGTTTTATGTCTCAAAGGTAATAAATATATGAGAATAATTTAAAATAGAATAGCTTGGTAATTATAAAATACTGAAAAACACTCATTTCTAAACCTTACTTATCCAATCAATTATAGGAAAGGATTATAAACATATGGGCGAGCTGATGCAATATAAATTTGGAGTGATGACTTTTAATTGCTATTATTGATCCATGCTTTTAGTGGATAAGCATCTAATTTTTTCAATATTCTAATATCAATATTGTTAAAGTATTTTTTCATTTTATCTTTTAAAACCTCTTTTTCATTGAGATCATAAATGATTGTGAATTGATTAAAGAATTTATAGATATCGAGTAGGATAGGGTCCAAAGATTCATCTTTGTCAATAATGTATTTATAGCCTCTAACTGTGCTAACTTGCAAAGATTCATTATTGTTTTCAAATACAATGATTAGTTTTAGTAAATAAAACTTAATTCTATCAGTTATGTTTAAGCTTTTATCCGAAAAGTTATCTAGTCGATAAGCAATTCCTTCAGCCTCTTTGTATAATTTATTTATTATGCAATAGCTCATTAGCGTACAACCATATCTAAACTTATAGAATCGCATTGAACTATCTCCATCTGAATTATCTTCTATATCTGTTTCTAAATCTGCTGCAATTAAATTGAAAAAGTCAATTGGATTTTTAGGGTCATCCGTTGACATTTGAATAAAGATTTTTGCCGTCTTAGCTAAAATGTCAATATCGTTTTCATCTGATATGACAATAGGTTTTATAGATTGAAGCAAATTTTCAAGGTCAGGAATATTTTTTGTGATAAAACTTGAAAGAATGGCATTGTATATTGCCGCAAGTTTATTGAAAACTGGTGTTTTTTCAGGGTTTTCTTTCGTGATAAATCGAAAATGTTCCATGGTGATGTTGTGGAAATTATCCCAATCAACAGGGGCTTGGTTATAATACAAGATTATTTTAATAATATTTACGCAAGCTATGACATTATAATGTTGGTTTACAAAGTTGTCTTTGAAAAACCAATTTTTTTGTAAAATATCTTTTGTTTCAGTTGCTGAGAACTTATAACCTTTTTTTATCTTTTTTGTTATTTCAGAGCTGTAGAGATTTATTTCTGCTTGTGCTTCGAGTATCTTGCACTTTTCAATGACTTTTTGATGATATGCATCATATAGTTCAGCTTGTTTGGAATGAAGATTTTGACTAATTAACAATGTATATTCATTTTTTAGTTGAATGAACTCATAAGTTATAGATTCAATTTTGTCAATTTTTTTTTGCATCTGCTTTAGAAGCGAGAACATATCTTGATGCAGCCCTTTTTTCTTCAATATCAAATACTGTTCTTGAAAATTTAGTAACTCCAGCTCTGGAGATAATTTTCTATGGTAATCGGTTAATGCCGTTAGTACAATATTATAGAGGTAAAAAGCTGTGGCATTGGCATTTTTAAATTTTGCTTTGGCGACTTTCTCTTTCAAGCTATGGCGCTGACCTTCCTTGTGACCATCAATAATGTCATATAGAACAAGAAACTCTCTCTCATCTTTGTTGCCACTGTACAAGCCCGAATAACGTTTGAAGTAGCGTTTTTCATTCTTTTCAAGGGAATTTATAAGCCTAACTAACTTTTTCAATGTTCTTTTCTCTATTATCGTTCAAACAAAATTAAAAAAAAAGGTCGTCACCTATAGAATAGGGACAACCTTTTTTCGAAAAATCTAATTGTGTGTCAAGCATTACATTTTCCTATACAAATATATTAATAATATTTTTTCTAATTCTTGACCTGTTATTCAGGTATTTGCTCAGTAATAATATAATTAGGAGACATCATGGTATTATCAGGGTGAAACAGAACATTGAAGAAAACATTGTTTAAATCATTGTCTAATCCTTGGTAAATAGTATTGCAATTAAGGTCTAAATCTGTATTACTATATCCTCTTTTTATATAATTAACTTGCCCAGCTACATTTTCAGAATATGTCATTATATCAAAAAACACTTCATTGGCATCATTATCTGCACCTTGGAAGATAATTTTACCATCATTTCCTGCATTTCCTGCCCAAAGTTCGGAAAAACCATTGACATTTGCACATGCATGTCTACCATGAATTGGAGTTGCTGGATCTGTAAAATCAACATCAGCTCCATTTATTCCGATTGTAACAGGATTTTTTGTCATTACACCTAAGTGATTTCTATGTCTAACAGAAACGTAATAATCTCCATCTTTTACTGGCATAATAAGTGGCGATACGCCATCAACATCAACAATATTGCCGTCTCTTTGTAACAATGCCGCTCTTGCCGCTATTGGGATTTCTAGTGTGTCATCTCTTAAATCAACCAATACCCAGTCAATTATCGCATTTTCACCTGTTATACCAAGTACTCCTTGGGTAGTTGCTTCTGTTCCTTCATAGGCATAATATGGATCAGCTCCATAAGGATTTTCTAACGGAAGCAAATCGTCTGCACGTAAATTATCGATCATTAAAGCACCGTCTCCATTACTTGTAGCTTGTAATCTTACATCTAAATTAAGGAAACAAGATGAGCAATAAAAACCTGCATCTATCGTCGCATCAAATTCTTCTGGGTCCAAGTCAATGATGTCTGTGTATCCATTATCTGGGTTGGCATCAGAGTCGTTTTCAATTCCAGCACTTGCTCCGTCGCCTTGTGTAGTTATAAAATACAAACCTGTTTCTATATTAGAAGCATCAAACTGAACAACATAATCAAAACTAGGGTTTAATTCAGTAAACTCGTAATATCCATTTTCATCTGTAGTCGCAGTTGCAATTGGATCTGTTTTTTCTATGTCTGTTGATAAATATAAATTTACAACAACTCCTGCAAGTGGTAACTCACCTGGATCTTGGATACCGTTTCTATCAACGTCAATCCAAACATAGTCTCCCAAGCCAGCTGTTGATTGTGAACATTCTGTTATAGTAATTTCATCTGAAATCATACAACCATTGCAATCTGTAAACATAACGTTGTAAGTTCCTGCTTGTGTAATGGTAATGGTTTGATCGATGCTTTCAATTCCAGGACCAGTCCATTGGTAAGTTTCTGCATTTTCAACAGTTGGAATTCCTATTGGAACCAATGTGCCAAACCATTCTGTACAAGTACCAAATGTTCCAGAAGACCAGATACCAAAGCTGTATTGATCGTCTTGGTTGTTAGCACCATTTGCTAAAATTATATCTTTTCCTGTTGTTTTTTGTTCTACTGTATATGCAACGCCATCAATTGTAATGGTTCCTTCAAAATTTTGGTAGAAAGTTCTGTCCTCTGCAAGATTTTCTAAATAGCAATCGTTTTCCCAAGTTTGACCTGTTGTTTGTTTATTTGTGAATAGAATGTTTACATAACCTATTTGATCATTGCTTGTGATTGTTCCAACAATTTGAGCTGTTCCATAATCATATTCTACAAAAATTAAATCTTCTCCCGCTTGCCAAGGAATATGATCGCCTTGACATTCTTCACCATCTTCGCCTCTTTGAAATACAACTCCAGTACCAGTAACACCTTCACAAACTGGATCAGAATCAACAATTTGATAATAGTTTGCTATTTCTCTACAAGCACTTGCACCAATTGCTTCTGCTGTTATTTGAATTTCCTGACCATCACATATTTCTTGATCAAGGCCCAAATCTAAATTTAAATCAACCGCAGTCAAGGTAATTTCATTAGTCTGTACACATCCCGCACAATCAGTTACTGTAAAGGTATAAGTACCAGCAGCATCAACAGTGATTTCTTGTTCTGTTGAAGTAAATCCATCAGGACCTGACCATGCAAATGTTGTATTCGATAATTCATCTGGAACTGTTAACTCAAGTAGGTTGGTGAAAATTTCTGTACAGCCACCAAAAGTGCCATCTGTCCAGCCACCCAATCCAAACCCATTGCCTTGGTTGCCTGCGCCTTCTCCAAGAATGAAATCTTTTCCTGTTGCTTTTTCTTCAACTGTAAATACTGTACCATCTATGGTAATAGTACCATAAAAATGATTGTAGTAGTACTGCTCATTGACCAATTTAGTAGTATAGCATTCATTATCCCAGCTATCTCCCGTTAGGATTTTATCACTTAAATCAATATCTACTTGTCCCACTTGTCCATCATTGGTTATGGTTCCGATTATTTTTGCTGTTCCATCACTGTACTCAATTAACCTAAGATCAGCTCCTGCATTCCAAGGAATGTGATCGCCTTCACAATCTTCGGCTCTTTGGAAGAAAACTCCCATCCCAATAATATTTTCACATGTTGGATTTACATCAAACAATTGATAATATTTTACAACTTCAGGGCATTCTGCTGCACCTGAGATAAGTGGTGTTAATGTAACAGGATCACAAAAATGTCTATCTGGTCTTGCATCTACAGATAAACTACAATCTGTAGCAAATGCATTTAATGTAAAGAATAAAAGGATAAGATATACTGGGAAAACTTTGGTGTAGTGTAGTAAGCAATTGATAGTAGGGGCTACTTGCTTCATTGTTTTCATGAATTATTTTTTCGAAGAAATTATAAAATATTAAGGTGTAAATTATTAGTAGTGAAAAGAATAAGGTGAGCAACATTTGACAATTCTGTCAAATTAGAATTGTATGAATTTTCTTTTATAGAGAATGTAAGGTTGTAATTACTACAACGTACAACTGTTGCGTTATTCTTTTGGCTTTATAAAATATCATTAACAATATTTATCTCGACAAAAAAACAGGAAAGTAGAAAAGGTTAGTGTTTTAAAGATGGTGAGTGGTAAATTAAAATTTACGATACAAATATAAACAAAAAGAATGAAAACTTCTGTACAGTATTTAACATTTATGCAAACTTACATAAATATATCACTAAAATGGTTGCACGTAGCAGTTAGCAATACCAGTTTTTGTGTCTTTTCATTAAAATCTTCAATTGTCAATTAGTAACGTTTAAATAATAAGTTGTTTTTTAAGCGTTACTTAATAAAAATTAGAAAGGGAGTTGACAATCTGGATATCGTAAATGTTACCACATAATTTGAATATTTATAGGGTTATAGTTTCAATAATTGGTGTAGCACTAAGTGTTAGGCTGCTTAACATGTAAAATAACGCTAGTGCTAAAATAAACTTAAAAGACATATTACAATAATGTCTTAGATCAATCTCTGTAGGGGATAAATTTTTCATCTCTCTTCCTTTTATTTTTAAAATATTAACTCGTTCGACTTACGTTAATAAGGCGTAGTAGTGATGTGGGAGTTTAATAGGAAGTCAGCCTGTGTGTGTTGTGTTATTCAAATGTAGGCTAAGTCTGTTATACAAGGCAAATAAAAGAGACTTAAATTCGATACAAAAATTCAAAAAAAAAACATTTCAAAATATCGAAAATCTAGTAAGTAAATTGATTGTTTTTTGAATGTCAGTGTTTTAAGTCTTAGAAAAAAACGCAAATTATCAATTTTAAAGCTGCGAAATTATGATTCCCAAAGCTTGAAAATTTATATAAATCAACTGTTTTTATAGATACATCTTAAAATTTTGAATACGATAAATTGTAATCTTGCTAGCAAAATTGTATGTTTTTGGTGCTTTTTTCGAAAGAAAATGAGGCTGAAATTTAGCAATATGATAATTATTTAGTAGGCTCAGTTCTTCTTCAATCATTACTCAACATCTCACTTATTTTACAGACTGTTTTCCAATTTCTAGTTGTTGCAGTGATTTGTAACTTTTTTTCCCACAAAGCATTGGTGAGTTTGGTTTGGCTATATCCATTAGGAAAATACAAATAGATGCATTGGCCTATTATCTGATATTTATCTTCCTTTATATTGATTTTTTGAAGCATTTCTGGATCAAATGAGGTTGGTTTCTTTTCAAGGTAGGTGTGATACAATTGTGAAATATCAATATTTGCATCTGCTTTTATGAATGGGTTTTGCTCTTTTTCCTTTAAAAATGTCTGTTTCGAGCGAACAATCACATGAATTTCCAAATCAAAGTTTGTTTGCAAAAAGGTTTTAATAGATTTAGCAATCGCCTCAACATTCTTCTCTGAAGATTGAAATACAATATTACCACTCTGTATATAAGTACTCACATTTTCAAAATTTAGTGTAGCTAAAGCTGTTCTAAGCTCTGCCATTTTAAGCTTGTTTTTGCCACCCACATTTATTCCCCGAAGTAGTGCTATATATGTGTTCATTAGTTATGAGTTATGAGTTATGAATTATGAATTATGAATTATAAGTTTGCATTAAACCACTTTCCACTTTCCACTTTCCACTTTCCACTTTCCACTTTCCACTTTCCACTTTCCACTTTCCACTTTCCACTTTCCACTTTCCACTTTCCACTTTCCACTTTCAATTTTCCACTTTCAACCTACTAAGTAAGTTTTTTAACAATTTTCCCAACTGTCAAGCCTTGTACCAATATCGAAAAGATCACCACTATATAAGTGATGTGTATGAATAAATCTCTATGCATGGTGTCCGATAAAGACAGTGCCAAGGCAATAGAAATTCCGCCTCTTAGACCACCCCAAGTCATAATTAGATTGGTGTTTTTTACAAATTCTAGCTTCTTTTGGTAAAATTTTATTGGAATGGTTAATGAAATATACCTCGCTAATAAAATCAGCGGAATCATAATGAAACCTGCAAGAACATATTGTGTGTTAAATGATAAAATAAGCAATTCTAATCCAATCAACACAAACAAAATGGCATTTAAAAACAAGTCTAATAATTCCCAAAACTTATCGACATATCGCTCCGTCATTTCAGACATTGCCGTTCCTCTCACTGTATCATTTCCCACATATAGCCCAGCTACAACGACCATTAATGGACCTGAAAAATGCAATTTGCTTGCCAATAAATAACCACCCATAACCATCGCAAGTGTCATAATGACTTCGATTTCATAATTGTCAATAGATTTCATCAACTTATAGGTAATCCACCCAAAAATCAAACCCAAGACAATTCCACCACCAACTTCTTCTACAAAGAGTTTGACTATCTCAAAGGGTTCTATATGTCCACCGCTTGAACTGGCAATGTGAAAGATGGTTAGAAAAATTACAACTCCAACACCATCATTAAACAAAGATTCCCCAACAATTTTTGTCTCTAGTTTTTTGGGAACACCAGCTTTTTTCAAAATTCCCAATACAGCAATCGGATCGGTGGGGGAGATGAGCGCACCAAAAAGCAAGCAATAAATAAAGTTTACGGATAAACCAAATAATGACAATACTCCATAAGTAAAACCACCTACTAAAAATGTGGAGGCTAAAACGCCCAAAGTGGCAAACATCAAAATCGGCCATCGCTGTACTTTCAATTGATCAAAATTGGTATGCAAAGCACCTGCAAATAACAGAAAACTCAACATAACGTCCAAAAGTAATGTCTTGAAGTCAATTTGAGACATCATTTGCACCGCATAATTCAAAAGCGAATCATTTACCAAAGAAGTCGCCATCAATCCAAGAGTGAACAAAATAGCGATGAGCATGATCCCAATCGTATTGGGAAGCTTTAAGAATTTTATATTAATGTACCCAAATATGGCGCACAAACAAGTCAGGATGGTGAAAATGGTGAAAAATGTCATAGTTATTTTACGTTGCATCAGAGGATACGATGCATCGCGTCCTATAAAAGGGTTGAAAGTTGAAGATTGAAAGTTGAAAATGTTTAAGTATTTTAGCAAGGGAAGCGCGGAGGACGAACTTGGCGACGGAGTAGCTAAATATTCGAAACTACGCCCGATGCGAGTGGAAATGTGTTTATGTGTGCCTGTGTAGAGACAACCCCTGCGGTTGCCCTATGCTGGCACACATAAATGCATTGCAGCGGACAGCGGGGAGACTACAAACTTGGTAATGATCCTCGCCGTCCTTAAAAAGGTTGAAAGTTGAAGATTAAAAGTTGAAAGTTATGAATGCACTTTTGTGATTTACAAAGTTCATATGTTTCAGTTATGTGTGGTGGTTAAATGCCAATTCATAATTGATAACCAGCATGGTTTAATGCCAATTCATAACTCATAATTCATAACTCATAACTCATAACTCATTATTTTATCTCAATCGTAAAAGGCATTTTCATTTGAGCCCTATTCGCACTTCCGACAAGGTCTTCAATAGCTTTGTATTGCTTAAAAATTCCTGCAAATTGAGAATTAGCCATATAGCTAGAAACCAAATCCTCTTCTTTTCCAGATAGTTTATCCAAAATCTGTTGCATAGCATCTTTTTTACGAGGGTACGAAGACTCTCTATAATCATCCATACCAGCGAGTTCGGCAGCGTGTGCAATTGCATCATCTAAATCGCCTAATTCGTCAACCAATCCTTGCTCGACAGCTTGTTTTCCTGTCCAAACCCTTCCTTGGGCAACTTCCTCTACTTGCTCCATCGTCATATTTCTTCCATCTGCAACTCTTTGCTTGAATTGGATGTATATTTTATCAATTGAATTTTGAATGACGGCTTTTTCTAGTTCTGTTAAATCTCCTGACAACAAAGCTGAAGTTGGAAAGTCAGAATATTGAGTAGTTTTCACATTGTCGAAAGTGATTCCCAGTTTATTGTTGTAAAATTCATCCATATCGAACAACATACCGAATACGCCAATTGAGCCAGTCAAGGTCGTTCTTTCAGCAAATATTTTATTAGAATTAGCCGCAATATAATAACCACCAGAAGCAGCATAATTACTCATAGAAGTTACCACAGGAATTCCTTTTTCTTTGAATTGCTCAATTTCATTCCAGATAATATCAGAAGCCAAAGCACTACCGCCTCCAGAGTTTACACGCATCACCAAAGCTTTCACTTTATCATCTCTTCTGATTTTTTGAAGAATGGCTTTAAAACGATCCGAACCAATGTTTTCTATCGTTCCTTTTCCATCGACGATGTTACCATCCGCATAAACAACAGCTATTTTATCCTTGCCAAAACCACTAGATTTACTTAATGTTTTTGTGTATTTCTGAAGCGAAACAAAGTTGATTTTTTCCTCAGAATCCAAGCCAATATTTTCTCTTATTTTATCATAAACAGCATCTTCATAGATAACTTCATCAACCATTCCGTGTGTCACTGCATCTTCAGCCTCTCTGATTTTAAGATTGTCGATTATATCGTTGAGATTTTCTTCAGATTTTCCTCTTTGTATTGCCACTTTTTCTAAAAAATTATCATAAAAATCTTCTAAAAACACTTTTGTTTGCTCTTTATTCGCCTCGCTCATAGCAGTCAACCTAAAAGGCTCGGTAGCACTTTTAAATTTACCAGCATAGAAAATTACAGGCTCAACTTCCAACTTCTCTAAAGCATTTTTAAAAAACTGAAGCTCCGCAGCAAAACCTTTCAATTCAAGAATCCCAGAAGGATTCAAATATATTTTATCAGCAACACTTGCAACATAATAGGCCTTTTGTGAAATGCCCTCACCATATGCAATGATAAATTTTCCACTTTCTTTAAAATCAAGCAAAGCATTTCGAATATCTTCAGATTGTGCCCATCCCGCAGACATTCCACTAATATCCAAGTAAATACCTTTTATACTAGCATCATCTTTTGCTTGTGAAAAAGCTCTTTTAATATCATCCAACCCCACTTTGCCAGCAGGACCCGCAGCGATAGGCAAGTCAAGGTCTTCGAATGGATTTTCCTGACCACGTTCTCCAATAGGCATAGCCAATGAAGTTTTCAGTACAGAGTTTGATTTTATCGTAACTTTGCTAGATTGAGACATTTTGGCAACGCTTCCAACGCCAATCATAAAGACTAAAAATACTAGCAGCATAATGCCAACCATTGTCCCAATGACAATTTTTAAGAATGATTTCATAGTTTATATATATGTTAATGATGAAGTTGTTTAGAATTAATAAATTAAATATATGAGCGTCTTTTTAGTCGAAATGTCGGACCACCATATTTCAGCTATTTTTTAATCGGACTGGCGTACCAGCAATAGCTAAGGCTATTCCCTGGAACGCCAGTCCGATCAAAATGAGCTTTATCTGGACTAAAAATACATCTCATATATAAATAATTTCTCAATTCTAAGCAACTTCGAGTATTTCTTTCAATGATTTCAACTTAATTGTTAGCAATTAAGTTTCTTTGTCTCTTGAAATATGAACGTAAAAGTACAAAATATTGCTTACTTATTGCTAGGAACAAACCTGGGAAGTCGAAATAAAAATCTTTTCGATGCAATTGATAAAATTGGGGACAAGTCTTTGATTTTGAACAAGTCATCAATCTATTCAACTGCGGCTTGGGGTTTAGAAGATCAAGAGGATTTTTTAAACCAAGTTGTATGCGTTAAAACTTTCTTAAATTCATTCGAATTATTGGAAGATATTTTAGAAATAGAGCAAAAATTAGGACGAGAACGAATCCAAAAGTGGGGAAGCCGACTTATAGACATTGATATATTATATTTTAATGAGGAAATTGTAGAAACACCAAAATTAATCATTCCACATCCCTACATCCAAAACCGAAGATTTACACTAGTTCCTTTGGTTGAAATGATTCCCGATTATATCCACCCGAAATTAAAGAAAACGAATGTTGAGTTGTTGGATGAATGTTCGGATAGATTGGAGGTAAGTGAAATGAAAAAAAAATGAAACTCAAGTTTCGCATGTCGGTAGTGCAAATGCCGTGCTGCTGATAGCAAGTTCGAGATCACCAACTAATGTCCGACTACGGCACAATCGACCGTGACACGACAAAAAACAGGAAGCCGCCGCCTTTGTAGATACTCACTGCCTTTTCCTAACCGCCAAAACTCATTCAGGAGCATGGACTTTTGTACAGTGTTACAGGTATTTTTAACTCGCTTTTTTCAATTTGTATGACTTTAAAAATATTGAAAATTTTAGTTTAAATTCTTCTGCCAATTTATGAGCTAAGTTTTTAGTTATTTCCCTTCTGTATTTTACTACATCATTTATCAATTGAGGCGACACTTTTAATCGTTTTGCCAACTCCAATTGAGTAAGATTGTTTTCCTCAATCAGATCAACTATCAATTCGACTGGATTTAATTCTAATTTGTAATATTCCATTGCTCTTTCATTATAATCAGATATTAATAACGAAAGTAGATCAATTTCATCTTCTATGTGTTTTGATTGATTTTCTTGAACTAAATCTTCAAGGATTTCACAATATTCATTGTATTGATCTTTGTTCTTTATGACAGTATATCTTAATTTTTTCATCTTTTAAACATTTCGATTTTACAAGCATCAACTTTATCATATTCTTTATGAGTCCCAACAAATTTAACAAACAATTGAATGATGTTTTTTCCGAAATAATACCCACAAATTAATCTATATCTATTTCCACCAACATTAAAAACTATCCTATTTCCAGACTTGCATTTTTCGATATCACTAGAATTAAAAGTCTTTAATACATCATTAGGTATTTTCCACTCAACAGTTCGTAATTTAGAGTAAAACTTTACAAACGCATATAGCATTTCTTTATCATCACCGACAACCTCTAAAACATTAATCCATTTTACTACAAATTAATACCAATAATTCACTTTGATAACCAAAGCTCGATTATTCGTTTGAATACTTCTCCTACTGGCAAGACCATTGAAGACATCATAATTGTCAACAAAAACCAAATATACATCTGACATTGGTGAAAACCTCCATTGCAAACGGGAATTGATGCCCATAAATTCATTTTGATCTACATATTGAAATAAGGTTGTCCATAGCAAATTTCTACTGAATCCGATTTCTAGTTTGCCAAGAAAGGCGGTAATTATTCCATTTCCATAAGGCTCGGGAAAATCCAACTTATTCCATTGATAGCCAAAACTCAAGTTACCCCAAGGTTGTACTCGGAAATTGATGTCTGCATTGGCACGGCTTAACATTCCATTGTAAAAACCCCCTGTCTGTCCTCCCAATCCAAAGCTTATCATTTTCCTTTCGTCCGAAGAATAGGAGGCGGATAAATTTTCATAAGTATATCTATCAGTGGGAAGCGGTTCACCTTCTGACACAAAACTAAATGGGAACAATAACTCAATGTCATTACGTGTTGCCCCTACTGCAAACTGAGCTGTATTTCGGAAGGCAATCGAATAATTAAATTCATTAAGTAACTCGTTAAAACTCCAATCTGAATTGGTATAATAGATATTGGTCAGGTTAATATTGTGTCTAGTAATTTTGCCTTCTTTGGGTCTGATTCTATAAGTAACGCTTGCTATGTTGTCATTAAACCCAACTCGGATGGATGTATCTCTCACAGCATCGTAATTTTCAAGTCTTTGAACAAATCCCATATCTGCAAAATAGTTTTTTTGCACATTAGCACTTGCAATTAGGATTTGCCAAGATGGATCTGTATACTCAATTCCATAAGTATAGAATCCTGTTTTACCTTTTATTTCTGGTTTGTAAGAATGATGCATGCTTGCCCATAAATTTATTTTTCCATTGTCACTAACATACCCTCCACCAAAGCTAGTATTTCTTCCAAAGTCTTTTTTTACGGTTTGACTTCCATCAAATGCTTGTCTATTTAAAAATAAACCTCTTACATATGAACGCCCAAAATTTTTTTGAACACTCACAGCACTTTGGTTTTGTGCAAAAGAATTATCACTTTTTAATGAGTGAATATTCATAAGCCCTAAACGCGTTGTCTTGTTGAGATTTCCAGTCAATCTTGCTCCATATAAAATAGGTACAGCTTGTCGTTCAGCATCAAGTCCAATTTTTCTTGAAAAAAATGGCCTTACGCCAGGATAGCCAAAACTTGCAAAAAGGTCTCCATTCTCTAAAAAAAATGTGCGTTTTTCAGGAAGAAAGATATTAAACCTAGTAAGGTTGGTTACTAGTTCGTCTACCTCAATCTGAGAAAAGTCAGGATTGAAAGTTAGATCAAGATTAAGGGTAGGACTGACAGAAACACGTGCATCTAATCCAGCAGAAGCCGTAAATTTCACCTCTTCATCAACCAACTTATTTATTGAGCCAGTAACGAAAGGAATAAGATTGAAGTTTCCTTTTTTAGGAGTAGGAGCTTTGTCAAATACCAATGATCCAGCAAAAGCAACATCAGGAGGCCAAAATGATTCTGGTACTGCTGTCCAATTGTGATATTCATTTTCATTGATATGATTCCGAACAAAATTCATTCCCCATTCTGTTTCATCAGGGCTGAAACGAAGAATCCTAAATGGGATAGCCATTTCCATAGACCAAAATTCTTCCTCCACTTGAACTTCGCTGTACCATTTATTACTCCAATCGCTGTTGATGTCTTCGGAAGATCGCAATGCGTCCCATTGCTGCCCTGCTGCTGTGATTCCAAATAGAAAGCCATTGGTTCTGGTATTTAGAGGGTCGAGTACAATTGCAATTCCGTCGTTATCCCAATATTCATCTCTTTTCAAAGATTGGATGATAATGTCTTCTTTTTGAAAACATTTAGCAGCAACATAAAGATAGTCCTTATCATAAGTCAACATTATCTCTGTTTTGGGATCAGCACCCTCTGCAAAGAATGGTACCTTCTGCCAAAAATCTGAACCAATGTTTGCAGTAGACCAAGCTTCGTCATCCAATTTACCATCAATAACAACAGGCGTATTTGTCTCTACAATCTCTAGTCTAAATACACTTTTAAAATCCTCCACTGCTGGTTGAGCAGAAACAAGTTGAAATACAAATAAAAATCCAATCGTCAATAATTTTCTCACAAGTTTAATAACTTTCACATCTAAAATTAAGAAAAAAATGGCATTTAATGCACTGCAAATTCAAATAGTTTAATTTTGATTTCTCCATAAACTATTGTTTATCAAAGACTTATTTTGATCAAAAAGTATATAACATCTATATGCCTGAAAAACTCATTAAAAGTTACCATTTTGATTCAAAGATGGGATTAGAAGAAGGAACAAGCTTGCAATCCGAATGCAAATGGGTATGAAACAAAAGTGATTTCTAAATTCTATAAGTTTACTTTAATATGTCTTTTTAAATAATGCCAATCCATATCTTCTTCTGGACGATCTTTTGTAATAGAACGTTTTAGTGAAATATAATAACAAAGAACCAAGTTGTTTTCAGAAAGATAATTCAAAAGAATTTCTTTGTTTATTTTCAAGGTAAATCCTTCTGATGTTGGTTTATATCTTCTTCTTCCGAATTGAGTATAGTGATTTTGCCATCTAAAAGCATTCACTGGATAGTCCTTTTTTATGGTCATTATCTCCAAAAGATTTGCTTTTTCAATTCCTAAATCTTCAAAAACATCTGAAAGTAAGTTGGCATTGATCAAATCAGGTTCATCACTAAAGTTAATTAATGAGAATTCAATTAGTGGCTTTATCTCTTTTATAGGAAAACTTTTAGAAGTATATTGTTTTGATGGAGTTTCGTAGGCATAAGAATTTTCTCTCCCAATTATTGGAAGTACTTTTCTTTGTTCTTTATTCAAAATAGAATCGTCAAATCCTTTATTTTGTAAGTAACTGAAGACTTCAAAGTAACATGTCGATTGATTATCTCCAAGTCGTTGGCTTCCCCATTCAACTAATGTTAAAAACTCTGGTTCTCTATTTACTAAAGTATGTACCAAATTATTGAAATCATTAAATTCAATAAAATCAGTTTCTGAAATATCTTTAGGCAACCAATTTATGTAATTTGGTTTTAACTTGATTTTGTATAATAATTTGGAAGGGTCATAAATGCGAAATTTTGACTTGATTGAATTTACAAACTCTTCTTTAAAACAATTTCTTTTAATTTTAGAATGAAAGATTTTATTGATACTACATTTCATTTCATCATAATAAGGGGATTGAATTTCTATTTTGTCAAAGTTTGTATTGATGTCATAACTTCGATGAACAGAGCCTTCAATATCAGCGTTGTAATCACCTAACCCTTTTGCAACTAAGTCTGTGAAAATGTCATCTTGTATTTCTGAATTGTCAACTTCATTGTAACGCATTTGTGTAATTAACTCACTTAGAAATAGTGAATAAATAAACTTTTTACCTCTCTTTGAATTTATTATAATATTATTAAATAATATTGGGCTTGGCGTATTTAATTGATAAATAGAAGAAACCTCATTATCGCTCAAAAAAGAATTGTCAAAATCATTTAATCGCAAAAGTAACTCTTTAAGTGATTCTAAAATATTGAAATGTTCTTTGTTTTTGAGAGAAATCAATTCTTTTTTAAATCGTAGAAGCATTTTAGGATTTTTTATTGAAATGGCTTGAAAAACAACTAAGCAATGTTCAATTTGATTGTTACTTCCATTAGTTACTCCATATTTAAAAACTTCTTTTAGGTATTCTTCATTTTCAATTACAAGGTCAAAAACAGATTGTAGTGTTAATTCACGAATTTTTACAACAGGATGATTGAAAAATTTGACTAGATATTTTATAGTTATTTCTGCAAATGATAAAGTTTCCTTATGCTCTAAAATATAATCATAAGAGCCTTTTTTTTCAGGAAGCCCAAACGATAGTTCCCTGTTATATTGAAGGTTTGACTCATAGTATATCTCTACAACATTTTTATCCTCAAAGTGTTCGCGATATTTCACTAGTTCATCCAGCCTAGCTATAAGACTATTGCCATATTCGCCGTATTGAGAGATATAGCTTTTTAGCAAAAACTTTTTTCCAAACTCTTTATCAATTTTAAAAATAGTATTAACAAAGTCAAAACCAAGTTTGTTTGAATCATTTTTGCTTGAAAACAGTAGACCTAAGCTACCGTCTTCGGCAACCTCTGAAAGTATTTTCTTTGCCATAGCTGGATCAATAGCAATTAATCTATTTGCAATTATTAGTTTTGCACTTGACCTTGTTTTTCCAGATGCTCTTTTATTTATAAAGGTTAACAAATTATCAGAATGTAAAATAGATACTTCTTGAATAATTTTGAGTAAGTTCTCTTCTGAAATAACATTTGAAAACACATAACTGCGATGTTCATTGATGAATCTTAAGATATTCTCAATCCATTTATCTTTTTCAAAATCTTTTGCAATAAATTTTTGTAGAGCATTATCAGGAAATAATGCATTTGTTTTGGTAACAAATATATCGAAAAATTCTTTAAGTTCTGCTGACTTCAAGAATTTACTTGAGTTTAAATCTAATATTTTATTTTTAAGTTCTAAATAGTTTCTGATGACTACATATGATTTTTTTTTCGATTTAAGTTGGATAGGTTTAGGTAAGGTTGCGTAAAACTTTTCGAATGTAGATTTAGAACGATAGTATTCATTGCGAAAAGTTTGAGATCGTCTATTTTTTAAGCAAATTTCATATTTAGATTGAATATTTTTTTCAAATTGTAGGTAATCTCTTTCAAAAATTTCAATTAGGTATGATAGGGCAGGAGTAGCAAATTTTTCACCTTGTGGTAATCTATTTTCGTTTATACTTTCTTCATCTTTTTTACTTGGCTCAGGTAATGAGTGAATAGTGTGATTTTTTTGAGCATTAATGAATACTTGCGAGAATTTTTCAAGTTCTTCTAAACTTTCAAGCTCAACTAATGTGTTTTGTTTTATCAAATCTAGCAGATTAGTAATGAAAGATTTATCATTGATCTCGATTGCTCTGTTAAGTAATTGTAAAGATATTATCAAAAAGAAGTTGTCTCTTATTCCATCTTTTTTCCATCTAGGAATCGTTTTTACAACGCTAAACAAAAGGGGAAGTTTTTCTTTCGCTGCATTTTTTATTAGTGATGTAAATACTCTTTCAATTGATTCTTCTCTCCATAAATTGTTTTCTTCTTTAGCTAACATTTCGAATGCCAATTCAGGAAAATGTTTTGCTGTAAATGAAATTAGATCAGATAAACAAATATGATGCATTCTTGATCTTCCAACATCAGCTAACTTATTTTGAATTGTTAATATTTCATTTAGCCTTTTGAGTGTTCCTTCTGGTTCTGTTTTATGTAAAAACTCTAAAGATGAGGTTATATAACTTGTTTGGTAATCTTTTCTATCATCTAATCCAAAAGCAATTTCTACTAACTGATCATAAATTCTTTTGAAGTCATCCTTAAAACCACAAATGCCATAAGCTTCGGCGACTTCAATAATTTCATTCAATAACGGACCTGTTTCTTCTTCATGTCTTGCAATTTTCTCTGAATATTTGATTATCTTATGTAGTAATTCAGTTAGTCTGTTATGTTGACTTGAATGTATTTCATTTGCTATACCCAATGCTATTGTATAATGGATATATCCATCTTCACTTTTTTCAAGTTCAAACCAATAATTAGCTAACTCTATAATTTTATCACTTGAAAGAACTTGACAAGAAAGGTTGAAAATATTATTGAATAGGTGATTTATACTGTTTGAAATGGAATATGTATTGCTATCATTGTCAAATAGGCTATTATTTGTTAGATGGAATTCATTTCGTCTTGGAACATAGAGTGCCTTTAAGGCTTTTTTTGCTAAATTGACTTTTGCGTTCTCTGTCAGATTCAAATCTCTGCTTTTATTCCATAATTCTGATAAATAAAAAATAGAATTGTATATATTCTTAGATGGACTAGGTAAGGTTGTAACTTTTAGCAAAAGTTGATTTACCATTTCAGGTTTGAAGATCCAGATTGATTTTAAATCGTCAAATAAGCTAATGATTTCTGGGTGAATTCCAAAGTTTAGACCAATAATTTGAGTTTGAATTACTTTTTCGTGCAATGTAATTTGAATTAGATCTCTATATAGAAATTGTTTAACAACTTCTTCATTAGTTAAGTAATTACTGCAATAAGAAATTATACTGAAATATGATTTATCTGAAATCAATGCCCAATCTATTTCGGAAATTAATTTAAATGCAGCTTTTTTGTCACTTAAAATCAAAAGCTTTAAAAGAGCGATCTGGGTTTTAGTAAGTAGTTTTTTGTTTGACTTGAATACTTTTAACAATGCATAAAGCTTGTTAAATTTTTTGTACTCAAACAAATAGTCAATAACTTGCAACTTGATTGCGAAGTTTGCCTTATTGTTTTCTTGATGGCTAATACTTTCTTTAAGGTATCCAACTTGAGGTATTTCAGATTTTTGCCATAATATAGTATCAATGTATTCAAAAATTGTTTTTAAATTTTCAGTAAATAATGATCTAGATTTTTGTACAGTTGCAATTGTATCAGAGTTGCCTTTCTTGATAGATTTTGAAAATCCTTGTTGTATTATATTATTTGGTAGTAAATTACCTGTCACTTTATAATAATTTCCCGAATACTTTGCAAAACTTTCTTTGTCCGTTAAAACAAAATCACCATCCCAAATTAGACGCAAACTATTTGCTGTTTCTCCTGCATTTAGTAAAAGTAAAGGAAGATCGATTTCAGGATATTCAAAATTATGACTTAGCTTTAAAAATTGAGCTTTTAGAAATGCAATTCTTATAAATTCAGAGAGTGAAAGAGTCTCAACGCAGGAGTTTAATGCAATTTCTAAATTCTCTTTTATTTCTTTCAATGGTCTGAAATTTTGCCAAGCACTTTTAATCCAGTCCAATGTTGTTAATGATACTATCTTATCATATTCACCAATTTCGTTTAAATGCTTAAAGTAATTTCTATATGCGTCATCTGAATATGGATTTTTTTCGTAATATAGTACCAATGCTGTATTTAACTTTTTCTTAATGGATTCTGTTTTATTAAGTATAAACTCTCTAAAGCTATTGTGAAAAATTGAATAAGCTCTTCCATCTTTTTGTTTTAAAATATGTGAAAAATTGTTAATGACATCTAAAACATCTGTAACGGTTTTCTGTTCTCCTGCTAGTTTTAAAATTTCGCAAATTGTTTCTGGAGTGCTGTACTCTTTTCTATTTGCTAAAACTGCTAATACCCATTTACAAAATGCGTCATTTCCGATCTTTTGAAATAAGTATTCATGATATGAATTGATTTTTCCGTCAATTAATCTTGGCAGATCTTTTATGATAGACTCATAATCTCTTTTTTCGGTTTTAATTAGTATTTCAGAAATGTAATGAAGATATAATGGTATGCCACCAGATAATTTTTCTATTTTGTCTAGAAAGTCAATTGCATCAATTTCCTTATTATTTAAATATTGTCGTATTTCTCTCTGTGTGAATTTATTTACCACAATATGGCGTCTTTGATCAGTGTTTATTTGTACTTCAACAGATGGAGATAAAACAGTCTTATATTGTGAGCTTAGGATGAAAAAAATACTATCTGGAAGATTTCCCTTAATCTGATGAAGTAGTGAGTTTTTATTTAATGTTGTATCTCTGTCTACATGATCAAGACCATCTATTATGAAAATTATTTTCTTTTTTAGAGTCCCTAATTTATCAATATAAGAATTAAGTTTTTCTTCAAAATTTTCTGAATACATATTTGGTAAATCAATGTGAGAAAATTGATTTTCAATTGAGATACACAATGATTTTAGAAAATAGTATGCCTTATGTCTAAGTTCTCCAAAATTGTTTTTAGCTTCAGGAATAAAGCAGTAATAAGCTAATGTGATTTCAGGATTCTTTTCTTTAAACTTTGAAAGTGCAGTTGATTTGCCAATTCCTGGCAATCCTTCAATGAAAATATAGCCACCATTTAATTCAGAAGTAGCAGTTTTTAATTTTAGAAGTAAATCACTATTGGGAACGTAATATTTGTCATCGACAACTTTGAAGTGATGAGAAAGTTTATCTTGAAACCTGTTTGTTATTCCAAGCTGTCGTAATAAAGTTTCTTTATTTATTTGTTCGCCTGTGATGCTCCAATTTACAACACCATCAAGAATTTTTTCAAAAAGGCTTGTTTCAATGCCAAGTTTTCTAAGTCGAGACTTAATAGCATTTTGAATTTGATCTGTTGGTTTTTGGCTAAACTTAAATTCAAGTTTCTTGATAAAGTCGTTGAAAGAGTTTTTATCTAATTGGCATTCTTTTCTAATTTTTTCTATTGTGTCACTATATTCTTTATAGTTTGGTAACATTTGATAATGAACATTTGATTGTCTCAATGGCTCAAAAACCTTTGTTCTTATTTCAGCTAAATCATGTTTTAATCCTTTGTTGGTTTGTTTCTGAGAACTTTCTCGTTTGGTTGTAAAGAGTATTATTGAAAAGTCAATGTTATTTTTTTTTACACTTAGATATCCTTCAGCAAGTTGCCGAAATATAGATTTTTTTGGTGTTTTTGATTTAAGTAAATTATACAAAGTATAAGAGTTTTTTTCACTCTTAGACCACTTTACTTGTATATACTCTGTTTTAGTATTTTTGTAAATTATTATATCATCAATATGAGGCCCCTCCTCATAATTTTCTAGCCTAATATGTTTGATGTCTGTATTGAAAAATAAGCATTCAATAATTTTCAACGCTGCGATATTGTTCTGATAGTAAAATGCTGCTTGTGGTGCTGAACCTTCCATTTGTTTAATTTTGAAATTGGTAGAAACTAATACTTTCACGAATTTTGTGAGATATGTTGTTTTGGAACAAAACCTCATGTTCAAGACTAATTATAACAAATTTTAATCCATTTATTAATGTAAGTTAGTATTTTATTTACCCAAATCCTGTTTTAAATAAGTTGAATGTAGCAATTGATTTGCCTTTCCATACAGATAATTTAGACATTGTTATTTATGACATCAATGGTCAACAAATTAAACAAGTCAAGATAGGAGAGCAAGCCTCTGGCAAACACAAATTTGCTTATGATGTTAGTCAATTATCAAAAGGCTATTATTTTTATCAAGTTTCCACAGATAAAGAAAATGTAACTGACCGTTTCTTAAAGTATGATTGATTCTAGATGTTTACCATTTGAAAGGGCCCAGGAATAATACCCTGGGCTTTTCAAATGTTCCATTTTGAGTTTGTCCTAATAAGCAATAAATAAGGATCAAACCTCCTCCATCTCATTCAACATCGCATAGCGAATGTGATTTTCCCACTTCCCATTTATTTTAAGATAATTTGGCGAAAAACCTTCCTTTTTAAAAAGCAATCGTTCAGCAAGCGAAACAGAATCTATATTTGAAGGCATTATATTTACCTCCAGTCGATGCAACTTCAATGTTTTAAAGGCATATTGAATAACGGCAGTCAAAGCCTCATACATCAAGCCAATTCCAACAAACTTTTGATCCATTTTATAACCCATAAAGCAGGATTGCAATGATCCTCTTATGATATGACCGAGACTCACATCACCAACGATTTTAGTTAGCTCAGTGTCTTCTTTCTCAAACAACCAAAATTTGAAAAAAGTACCATTGTTAATATCTTGCCCCTGTTTCATCAAAAGCTTCATTTGATAATCAAAGGTCAAAAAATCCTCTGACCAAAGCGGCATGCTTTTTTTAAAATGATCGGCATTATTTTCATAATAGCTCAATACAATATTAGCAAAGCTAGCATTTAGCTGATAGGCTACCAATCTGTTGGTTTCAAATAGTTTAGTAGTCAAAATTTAAAGATTTAGGTTAGGGATTGTATGCAAATAACTTACTGATTTCGTCATTCCCAACTCGATTGGGAATCTATATCTAGCAACGAAGTTACTAGTTCTTACATTTTCTTCACCGCAACAGTCAAACGACTGATATTAACCAACTTATCATCTTCATTGAAGATTTTTATTTGCCAGACTTGCGTGCTTCTTCCCATATGAATGGGTCTAGCTATGCCTGTCACAATGCCTTTTGAAACAGGTCTTATGTGGTTTGAGTTAATCTCTAAGCCAAAGCACTTAAAGGTCGGGAAATCAACGACTAAGTTAGCAGCTAAACTTCCAATAGTTTCTGCTAATACAACAGAAGCACCGCCGTGCAGAATCCCAAATGACTGAGTTGTTTTATTGTTTACTGGCATAGTAGCTTTCATATAATCATCACCAATTTCTGTAATGACTATGCCAATATTTTCAATCATACTGTTTTTGTTAAAGTCGTTCATTCCCTGTAGTGAGGGAGTACGAGACCATATCGCTTTATTTTCTTTCTCTTCTGCCATTATTCTCTATTTTGTACTGTTTTTACTTGTTTCTTCCCATCATTCTCAACGATTCTTTTTCGTTGTTCTCAACGATTCTTCCCGTCATTCTCAACTTGATTGAGAATCTCTATCTAGCAAGGAAGGACAGTCCTCTGTCGCAATACTGCGATTTTCATTAATCTGACACTCATTTTCAATTATAACAAGTTGATTTATATATAAAGTAAATTGTTATAATATATAATTGGTAAATTACTCAGTAAAAATAGTCAATTATTTTAGCTAGTAATAGTAGAAAAGTATCTTTGTAAAGCGAAAATAATAAGTTGGACAAATTTGACCGAACGTCGGACCGAAAATTTTTCCTTATACAAAAAAGAAGAGCATGCTGGTCCGACACTCGGTAGCAGGGCTACGGGACGATTTTCCTGATGCAGTATAAGGGAAAAAGATAAGCGGTCCGACGTTCGGGCAAAAGGTTCAAGTTATTGTTTTCGCTTTACTTAGTGTTTAAAAAATGAAACTATGAGAAATATAATTATAGCGGGTAATTGGAAAATGAACCTGAGCTTGCCAAAAGCAAAGCATTTGATAAAAGAGGTGATGGAGAAAATTCAAACAACTCGTCTGGAAAAAAATGTAAAAGTCGTTTTTGGACCGTCTTATCCTTATTTGGAAAGCTGTGCGGCATTGATTCCAGAAAAATTGAAGAACAATGTTTCTATTGCTGCTCAAAATTGTCACGAAGGTGAAAATGGAGCTTATACTGGTGAAATTGCTGCGAGCATGCTCAAAGATGTTGGATGTGAATACGTAATATTGGGACACTCAGAAAGAAGAAAATATTTTTTAGAAAACAATGAATTGCTAAAGAAAAAATTAGATCGAGCATTGGCTGCTGATTTAAAAGTGATTTTTTGTTGTGGAGAGACGCTAGAGGAAAGGGAGCAAGGCAAACAATTTGTCGTTTCACAGTTTCAATTAGAAAATACGATCTTTAAATTGACTAAAGAGCAGTTTAAGAACGTGGTCATTGCTTATGAACCTGTCTGGGCTATCGGAACGGGCAAGACGGCTTCTCCTGAACAAGCAGAGGAAATCCATAAATTTATTAGAAAAATAGTTTCAGATCATTTTGGACCTGAAATAGGGGAGGAAACAAGTATTTTGTACGGCGGTTCTGTAAAACCAGCAAATGCAAAAGAGCTGTTTTCTAAACCAAATGTTGATGGAGGGCTTATTGGGGGTGCTTCTTTGAAATCAAACGATTTTATTTCAATAATAAAAGAAGTAATGTGAATTATAAAATAGTAGAACTAGAGGTGCTAAATGAAGACTTTACAGATATTTTGGTCGCAGAACTGACGGGTTTGGGTTTTGACGGATTTGAAGAAACACAGCAAAAAATACTTGCTTACATTGAGGGTGATTTGTTGAATATGAGCAAAGTCGAAGAATTGGTTGAACGATATGCTCAAAATGCTAAAGTTTCAATCACATCATTGAAAGATTTGGAAAACAAGAACTGGAATGAAGTCTGGGAGAGTAATTTCAAGGCTGTTTGCATTGACGATAAAATCATCATAAAGGCTCCTTTTCACGATATGGATAAAGTTTATCCGTTTACGATCACTATTATGCCTAAAATGTCTTTTGGAACGGGACATCATGAGACAACCGCCTTAATGTTGAGTCAAATGCTTGAGATGGACTTTCAAGACAAGACGGTATTTGATTATGGTTGTGGAACAGGTATTTTAAGCATAATGGCGAGTAAACTGAAGGCTAAGAATATTTTTTCTATTGATATTGATAATTGGGCATATGTGAATACGAAAGAGAATTTGCAGGCGAATCAAATTGAAAATACGAGTGTTCATCAGGGGGAAATTGCTTTGGTAGAAGGGAAGAAATTTGACATAATATTGGCAAATATTAATAGAAATGTAATTCTTGAAACCTTTCCTGCGTTAATATCTTGCCTAAATGATGGATCAAAGTTATTACTTAGTGGATTGCTAACAGAGGATTTTGATATTGTCCATCAAAAAGCTTTGGAGTTTGGACTGGTATTAAATACAAAAAAGGATAATAATAATTGGATTATGCTTTATTACGAGCACAATGAATAGAATTCAATGTATTGACTTTCAATTTTATGTCTACAACTTCAATTAATTGACTAAAAAGAAAGTAGGAAAACACATACTACATGTTGAAATCGAAAATAACACTTTTAATTTTATTAATCATAAGTTGTTGCAACTTTGCAATGGCACAGGATTTTTCTTCGGATAAAATTGAATTAGCAAATCAATTGGATCAGTTATTTGTAAAATATCAAAGACCAAATACTCAAGAAATATTAAACGAGTTTAAGTCCATTACACTTGAAAGTTATTCTGTTCAAACAGTAGAGCAAACGGCCAGACTGTTTAGCATAATGGCTGCAAAGAAGGTGAAGCCTGTTCCTGGTTTTGAAAAATTATTGAATTGCTTAAATGAATTTAATAAAGTTGAATTTACCAATGGGAAAAAGTTAAGAGATGATTGGTTGAAAACAACGGTGCAATTTCTTAACATACAAAAAAAACTAAAGACGATTGCTTTCCAAGATTTTCTGAAATTCTCTGAGTTGTTTCTAACGGAAAAAGCATTGTATAAATCCTCTGCAAAAGTGTGGAAGATTGAGGGAAATGATTTTGAATTTATATTTGAAAATGAAATCCCCCTTTTAAAAATTGGAAAGACCAATTTGGCTGCGGTTGCAAAAAAGGATTCTATAATAATTCGGGAGACTGCTGGTGTTTTTAATCCTGGAAAAAATAATTGGACAGGAAATGGTGGGAAAATTAGATGGAATGAATATCCTGTTGATTCTGCTAGAATGGAAAATGCCTATGCTGAATTATCTGAATATAATATTGAGCTGAAAAAACCTGGTTTTGAAGCATTAGATGTGCTTTTTTATCAGGAGGAATTTTTTAGTAAACCATTGAAAGGTATGTTGACCCAGAAAATTGGAATTTCTAAAAATGACCGAAAACTGTATCCTCGATTTAAATCCTACGAAAGCGATTTGCAGTTAAATAAGATAGATCCAAAAGTAAGTTTTAAAGGCGGGTATGGGCTGAATGGAATCAAGATCATTGTCTATGGTACGGATAGCACTAAAGCCTCTATGTATGTAAAAAATGAGGCAGATAAAATACTGTTTAGATCTACGGGAAATTTGTTTGGAATTAATAATAGAGAAACTGTTAAATCTAATAGCACTCAGGTGTCTTTATACTTTAAAAATGACTCTATTTATCATCCTAATTTAGAGTTGACTTACAAGATGGGTTCAAAAGATTTGAGGGTGGTTAGAAGTTCAAATAATAGTTTGTCGAAGGCTCCTTTTGTCAGTTCATTTCATAAAGTTGAAAGTAAAATAGATGCAGTAAGTTGGATTTTAACAGATACTATAATGAAATTTTCGCAGACAACACAGGTCAAAGACAAGCCTGTTTTTGTTGAATCTTATAATTACTACAATCCTGAAATTTTACTGAAATACAGAAAAGCAGTATCTAAAGATCCCATCTCAATATTGGCTGTTTGGGTTGAAAGTATGAGATCTGATCAGATACCTGCAATTGATTTTGCTCGTCAAATTAAACCTTCTTACAAGACGCAAGATGTTTTGAGTTTGATTTATGATTTGGTTGCAGATGGATTCTGTTTTTATGATCCTTTAAATGAAATGATTACCATTCGTGCGAAGGCGCAATTTTATGCATTTGCAGAAGCAGAAAAATCAGATTATGATATGATGAATTTTAAATCTGTGTCTTCACGGGAAAATTTATTTTTAAATATAAATACCTCTGATTTGTCTGTTATTGGTGTGGAGAATGTAACGCTCTCAGATACCCAAAAAGTGATCCTGTTTCCTTATGATAAAATTGTTAACATTAATGAAAACAGAAACATAAAAACCTATGGTGATTTGGCTGCTGGACAAATGGATTTTGTAGGGGGAAATTATTCGTTTGAATATGATCCTTTTACAGTTAAAATTGATTCTGCAAATAAGATGTTTTTGTATGTGAGAGAAGAGGAGCAGTTTAGAGACGGAACTGTTTTTAAAACCAAAAAAGTTAAAACGCCCATTGAAAATGTAAATGGGATGTTGTACATAGATAATCCAAATAATAAATCTGGAAAAAATCCAGTGGAGGATTTGCCAAAATTTACAACAAACGGAAGTTCCTACATCTTTTTTGATAATTCAGATTTGTTTGCGGATGCTTATGATAGAGATCGTTTTTACTTTGAAATAGATCAGTTTGAGTTTGAAAATCTTAAAAATATTCCCAAGGATAAGTTCGTTTTTCCTGGTAAAATGGTCTACGGTGATATTTTTCCAGAGCTGCGTGTAACGACTAGATTGGATGAGAATTTAGACCTTGCTGTAAATTCTGATATAACAGGAAATCATTATCCAATGTATGGGGGAATTGCCATTTATGATGGAGCTGTAAACCTCTCTAAAAAAGGTTTATTTGGAAATGGAACCATCGAATATATGCGGACTAAGGTGCAATCCGATGATTTTATTTTCTTCCCAGATTCTACTTTGTCGTCTAATGTTCATAGTTTGATTTCTGAGAAAGGTGTTAGAAATGGAATACATTTCCCTGATGTAATGAATTCAGGTATAGAGTTTAAATGGTATCCCTATAGAGACACTATGCTTTTTTATGGAAAGGATAAGCCCTTTGCCATTTTTGAAGCCAAAACATCATTGAAAGGAAACTTAATGATAACGGATAGTGGCATCAAAGGAAGTGGTGAGTATTTGTGGAACAAGGCAGTTTTTAATTCTAATAGATACACTTTTGACGATGTGAATGTGTATGCGGATTCTGCCACAATATTTTTCCGTTCGGAAGATGATTTGAAATTAATGACATCCTATAATAAGATGGGAATGCAACTAAATCCTTATAATGAATTTGCTAAGTTTCAAGCTTTACAGGATTCAGTGATTAAGATCAATTTACCTGTCCAAGATTATGTTGCTTCTGTTGATGAAATAGAATGGAATTATCCTGAAAATAAAATAAGATTAATAAACAAGGGCGTAAATGATAATTATTTTACTTCAAAAGATGAGCGTTTAGAGGGTTTGCGGATAAAATCAAATACTGCTAGTTTGAGTACCGTCACCAAAGAGTTAATACTTGATGATGTTGAGAAAATTATCGTAGCTGATGCTCGAATCGTTCCTGCAAATAAAACGATGACCGTATTGCCTGGTGCAGAAGTAAAAACTTTAGAAAATGCTGAGATTTTAATTGATACTTTGAAATCTTACCATTTAATTACAAATGCTACGGTTGATATTTATACAAAATCTCATTTCAAAGCATCAGGAGATTATCAGTATAGGTCTGAATTTATAGATCAAGATCAAATCATACATTTTGCCGAAATTGAATCTAGATTGAAGAGTTTTGAAAAAGAGGATGAAGAGCAAAATGAAAAAGAAAAAACAGAAAGAGCAGAAGATTTTAATATAACAAAAGAAGATGCTCCTCAAAAAGAAAAAAAGAAGAAGAAAAAGAAGAAGAAAAAGAAAGAGAAGAAAAAGAAGGAGAAGAAAAAGAAGGAGAAGAAAAAGAAGGAGAAGAAACCCAAGAAGTCAAAGAAAAAGAAGAAAGAAAAACAGGAAAAAACTGTAGAGGAAGAGACGGCGGAAACACCAAAAGAAATTGAGGTTAAGACTCAGGATGATGAACAATTATCGGTTGAAGACATTGGTAGGGATATTTCTGAAAATGCAGAAAGAAAGAGAAAGAAAAAAGGCCTGGAGGTGCAAAAAGAATTTGTCAGAACTTATTCTAAGGCTTATATAAATGAAGACCAAGGCTTTAAACTGGATTCTAAAACGGATTATAAAGGTAGAGTTTATTTAGCATCCAATAAAAAGTTTTTAATATTTAATGGTTTTGCAAGAATCAATTTAAATACACAGCATATAAAACCAGGTTGGTTTCAATTATTAGCAGAGGTAAACCCTGATAATTTGACGGTGGACTTGTCTGACCCTAAAGGGGAATTTGGAGAAAAACTGTATTTTGGTAGTTTGTTTAGCTATGAAAATTTAAGCCCTTATGCTGCATTTATTAATGGAAAAAAATCAACGGCAGATTTTGAAATTATTTCTGTCAGTGGTTTGATGGATTATAACCCTGAAAAACAAATTTATAGGGTTGGGAATGCCAATAAACTTAAGGGAGAACAAAAGCCAGGAAATGTAATGGCTATTAGAGACAATGAAGCACAACAAGTTATTTGTGAAGGGAGATTGAATTTAGGAAAAGATTTTGGATTTGTCAAAGTGGATTTAGGCGGTCAGTTAGAGCATAATTTACAAGACAGCATCATCAAACTAAATGAAGTGGTGATGGGACTTGATTTTATGATTGACAGCAAGGCTTTTGAAATTATGAAAATAGATTTAAAAGAAGTGCTTGCAGAAAATGAAGAAATCAATTATTTATCACCTGGCTTTTCAAGAGGAATCATTGAATTACTGCCTGAAGAAGCTGTTCATAAAGCTATGATTGATTTGGCGCAAAATGCTTATTTTGAATTGCCTGAAAAAGACTTTGTTTACAACTTCTTATTGGCAAATATAAACTTCAATTGGAACGATGTTAACAGTTCTTTCATTTCAAGTGATAAATTTGGAATTGGCTTTATGAAAGAGGAGTATGTAAATAGAAGTGTAGAAGGTTTTATTGAATTTGCTCCACGAAGAAAGGGAGATTATTTTCATATGTATCTAAAAAATTTAGATCCAGAAACTGGTAAAGACATTTGGTATTACTTTTACTATAGAAATGGTTTTATGCAAATGCTATCTTCAAATGTAAATTTCAATAATGCGATTACAAAAATCAAAGGGAAAAAACGCAAGAAAGTTTCAAAGGACAAACAAACCTCTTACCAATATGCATTGGCTTCGCCTGTAACGGTAAATAACTTTTTGTATAGAATGGGTGAGTTGAATAAAACCAAAAAATAAGCTCTTTGGTATTAATATAAAAATTAACCAAAGAGCTTTTAATAGAAATATTTGTAGATAAATTATAAATCCACTTTCTCATTTATTGTTTTGTTCTTGAATCAAGATTGTAGCAAGCCAATAATCAATGCTAAATTTTTTGTGTACACAACACCTTCTCAAAGGATGGTACAAAACAGAGATTCTTTCTTCAAATCAATGAATGATAATATTTTTTAACTATATTTTAACTAAACATATTCATTAGACTTCCAATGTCACCACCTTGCGCCATTTGAGAAGCTTCTTTATGAGCAACATCATCTGCTGCGTTTTGTGCTTTTCCAATTGCAGATAAAATCATATCTTGAAGCTTGTCTTTATCTCCTTCTGCAAATAAGCTATCAGAAATCACAATATCTTTCACTATTTTACTTGCTGACATTGTGACTTTTATCCCTTCAGCCTCTCCGTTAACCATTATTGAGTCTAACTTCATCTTGGATGCTTCCATCTTCTCTTTCATGTCACCAAACATCCCCATCATTTTCCCTAAATCCATATCGTTTTTTTTGTATAAAAAGTTTTTCTTGTTTCATTATCTATAAAAAGACTTAATAATATAAATATGTCACATGGAAATAATAATTGGCGCATGAAAGGATTTAGTGTAAACGTTGTTGGTCTTTGGCTGTTGGTGGCTGTTGGCTGTTGGTCAAAAGCCAAGTGCCAAAAGCTAAAAGCATTTCTACTAAATTTCTCCATGAGCCTAATAATTTATATACAGAAATTTTGTTATATATATGTGTTCTACTCTTTCTGGTGGGTTTTGTTTCAATTTTAATGCGAGAATGCGAGAATGCGAGAATGCGAGAATGCGAGAATGCCAGAATGCCAGAATGTGAGAATCACTACTGTTGTAAGTATAATGCCAGAATGCCAGAATATTAACAGGGTGCTTTTGCTGTAGGTTTTATTACGCCTAATTCAAGCAAATTGTCTAGTCATAACTACGAAATATGGTTGTCTAATGAAAAATCCTTAATTCATTATAAAACATTCAAGCATTAAGCATTCTCGCATTCAAGCATTATCAAAGCAAAAACATTTAACTGAAATACCAGTAAAATAAGACTGTAAGGGTATATTAAAACGGTAGAGAACACCGCATTTTAGATACTTTTCCAAAAAACTGGTATCTTGCATAAAAATTGAAAATAAAATAGAGTATGAACAATACAGAAAGTCATATAAAAATTGATGAAAATAGTAAAATAACTGGGATAATTGATTTGCTAAAATACAAGGCTTGTACCAAGCAAAAAGTGTATACAGACATTAAAGAGGTATTCAAAAAAATGAAAAAAATTGCTTCGGATTTGGCAAATGAAGTAGATAGTCGAATTCAAGCAGTTGACACTACAGTTGATGTTGATTACATCAATGTTAGTGAGTTTGAATTTCAGATAAAATTTTCAGGGGATATTATCGTTTTTTCAATGCATTCGAATGTTGTTACTTTCCCAGAGAAACATATTTTGCACAAAAGCCCATATATTCAAGAAGATCCTAAACGTAAATTTTTTGGTGCAATTGTAGTTTATAATTTTTTGGCAGATTCGCTTAGATACAAAAGAATGGCGGACCCAGGTTATTTATTGGGACGGTTATTTGTAAACAATGAGTTGCATTACAGTGTAGAGGGAGTTCGTCAAATGTCATTTTTGTACCCAGACATCGCAAAAAATATACTTTCTGATATGATATTACAGCAGTTTATTGAGAGTGCAATGGTGGCTTCTTTAGAAATTGATTCTGAAATGCCTCCTTTCGAAAAAGAACGAGTGATAAATGTTCATCATAAATTGAGGAAGAACATGTTGGGCAACATTCAAAAAGTTGGTTTTAAGATGAGTTCTTAATTTAGTATAAATATTCTTCTTTTGGAACCAATTCAACTTAATACTTATTTTAAGTATACGCAATTGCCAATAAACAAGATTAGAAACAATGAGTAATGAACGACTGAGTTTTTTAGATAGCTTTAAAATTCCTTTGATTTTTGTAGCTATTTTATGGATAATAAAGATAGTTGATTTTGTTTTACCTATCAGTTTAGTTGGATATGGGGTGCTCCCTCGATCCGTAGACGGTTTACTTGGCATATTGACTTATCCCTTGATACATGGTGATGCACCAGCAGATGGAATAAAACTTTTCGGTGATTTTGCACACGTTTTTAACAATAGTTTTCCCTTAATCGTTTTAGGTTGGATCGGATTTTTATCCTATCGCAAGGTGATTTTAAAAGTCGTACCAATCATTTGGATAGGATCGGGTGCTTTGGTTTGGCTACTTGCTCGTCAAAACTGGCACATTGGAGCGAGTGGGGTTGTGTATGGTCTTGCCTTTTTTATATTTTTCAGTGGCGTTTTTAGAAAAGACATTCGTTCTATAGCCTTATCGTTATTTGTAGCCTTTTGGTATGGCGGAATGGTTTGGGGAGTTTTTCCCATTCAAGAAGGCGTATCGTGGGAAGGGCATTTATTCGGAGCAATAGCAGGTGTGTTTGCAGCCTATCTGTATCGAAAAGTAGAATTGCCCAAAAAAAAAGTTTGGGATGAAGAGCCAGAGCCTAATGTCATCATAGAAGAGCCATTTTGGGTGAAAAAAAGCCCAGAAATACCCTATGAACAAGAGCCAGAAGTGGAGGTAGAAGCACAAGAAATCAATACCATAAATGCAAACCCAGAATTAATTAAGGATAAAGAGCCACGTGAAAACAACAGTGACAATAAAAAAGAAGAACCAGATATAGAAAAAGAATTTAAGGAATTAAAATACAGATACATATACAAACCCAAAAACCCGTAAGGGCGAATCGCATTCTCCTGTAGTTAAATGCGGGTTCGCGGTTGCCCGTGGTTAAATGTATTTTTAAATCCATCTACAAATGAAAGTTACCCAAATATCCACCACTGATCATCCGATCATATTTTTCGATGGAGAATGCAAAGTTTGCAATACCTTCATCAATCAAGTATTTGATGCTGATAGAGAAAAGAAATTTAAATTTTGTCATCTTAGCAGCACCAAATCCGATCAATATCTCACCACTATAAAAGAAAACGGTGAATTTGAAGACACGGTTTATTTACTTATAAACGGAAAAATGCTCTCCAAATCAACAGCCGTTTTAGCCATTGCCAAAGAGTTACCAGAGTATAAACATTTTGCTACGCTTGCTGGCTTTATACCAACCTCTTTACGTGACAACCTTTATGATTTTATCGCAAAAAATCGCAAAAAATTAGGAAAACAAGAATGCCGACTTCCAAGTGCAGAATGGGAAGAACGGTTCGTATAGGCTTGAATGCCTGAATGCTTGAATGCCTGAATGCTTAAATGTCTGAATGCTTGAATGCCTGAATGCTTAAATGTCTGAATGCTTAAATACCTGAATGCTTAAATGTCTGAATGCTTAAATGTCTCTAATATTGAAGCATTCGATTATTGGATCATTGAAACATTGGATCATTGAAACATTGGATCATTGAAACATTGGATCATTGAAACATTGGATCATTGAAACATTGAAGCATTAAAATTTAGGACGGCAAAGATCATCTTCGATCCACTAGTCTCCCCGTAAAAACAATTCCAATCGCATCGGGCGTAGTTTCGCATATTGAGCTGTTCCATCGTTAATTTCGTCCTCCGTGCTTCCCTTGCTTTGAAAAATGCTTGAATGCTTGAATGCTTGAATGCCAGAATGCATGAATATTTACTAGTGCTATTGCCACAATATTTTAATGTGTTTGCATTCAATCATTCAGGCATTCAATCATTCAAGCATTCCACTATTCAGGCATTCAGGCATTCAAGCATTCAGGCATTCAATCATTCAGGCATTCCATCATTCAATCATTCAGGCATTCCATCATTCAATCATTCAGGCATTCCATCATTCAATCATTCAGGCATTCCATCATTCAATCATTCAGGCATTCCATCATTCAATCATTCAGGCATTCAATCATTCAGGCATTCAGGCATTCCATCATTCAATCATTCAGGCATTCAATCATTCAATCATTCAATCATTCCATTTTTTAGATTCCCCTAAAATAAATTTTTTAGACCCATTTTTGTACTATAATTTTTTCGATCTAACTATCTGATTTTCAGATTTTTATGTTTAATCTATTGCCCAAAATTCAATAAATAGAATACTATTGACTTGAATTTTTGTGATTGCATAAGGTTCTGTTGAGCTTTAATATTGTACTGTATTTATAATAATAATGAACAGCCATAATGCTAACTTAACAATAGGAATATCATAGATAGAACTTGATTTTTAATCAATTTGTAATTATTGCAATTATAGCAGATGTTTTTATAAAACCTGAATGTCTTTGTATGCCCTTAGCAAATTGAATTTATATATTTTTTTCACCTTAAAATTTTTTATTATGATGAAGATTAACTTTAGAATGAACTTTGGGAACTTATACAGATTGTTCCCATTAATGATGCTTCTTTTTGGAAGTACGAATTTTGTAAATGCACAAAATTGTGGTTTTGCAGAGCCTACACAAGCAGAATTAGATGACTTGCATCAAGACCTCGGTGGTCTTACTCAGGGAGATGTTGATGCTGCAACCAGTGCTACGCAGTACATTTCTGTTTCTGCAAATATTCTAAGAAAGAATAATGGAACAGGAGGCTTGACAATTTCCCAATTAGAAGATGCATTTGATATTGTTAATGATATTTATGAGCCAGTAGGTATGGTTTTTCAACTATGTAGTGTGAATGAAATAAACAATACCAATTTGTATACTTTCACAACAAATGAAGAAACTCAATTAAATGCCTATGATGTAGAAAATACGGTGAATGTCTATTTCTTCAATACAGTACACACTACGGGTGGTTCTTCATTATGTGGCTATTCTAGGTTGCCAGGTGGGAGTAATATTGATCGAGTTATCATGAAAAATAGTTGCACATTAAATGGATCAACTTTATCACATGAATTTGGACATTATTTCGGTTTATTGCATACTCACGGGGCATCAAATAATTGTAATTCTACAAATGAATTAGCAGATGGTTCTAACTGTAATGATGAAGGTGATTTTGTTTGTGATACTCCAGCAGATCCTAATTTAGGTTGTTCTGGAGCATTTAACAGTTCAGCATGTGATTATATAGGTAGTTATCTTGACGATGACGGTGAGGAATTTGACCCAGCTACTGATAATATGATGTCTTATGCCTATAAACCTTGTAGGGTGGACATGACTAATGGGCAGTTAGAAAGAGCTTTATGTACGGCTGTTACGGCTCGTAGTTATGTTTTAAATACCTGCAATCAAGCAGATGTATACATTACAAATGAAGCTGTTTCAGATGTTACTCCTTCGTTATCACAAACGATAGAGTTAAGTTGCAACCAATGTGTATCAAATGCAACTGTATCAAATTATTCTCCGAGTGTAAGAGTAAGGTTTTATTTGTCTGATAATACAACACTTGATGCTTCAGATTTATCTCTCGGTTATGAAACCTCTACTATCGGTACAAGTGATGTTTGTGATGGTGAAGATAGAAATGTAACAGTTACTAGTAGTTGGGGAACAGGAGTAAAGTACATTTTATTTAAAGCAGACGATAATGCTACAATAGCAGAATCTGACGAAGACAATAATGTTGAGTATGTACAAATAAATATTTCAAGTTCAACTAGTAGTACAGATATTTTCCTTACTAATCAAACATTGGACAATGCAAATCCAGTTACGGGAGATAAAGTCAGAATTGATTGTACTCAAAATGTTTCTGGAGCAACAGTTCCAATAATATCTCCAAATATTTATGTGAAATTTTATTTATCAAGTAATACAACATACAGTTCTAATGATAAATATTTAGGCTATGCGTATTCTAATATTGGTACGAGTGATCCCGCTGATGACGAATATTTAACTAGAACGGTTACCAGTTCTTGGGGATCAGGATCGAAATACATTCTTATTAAAGCAGATGCCAACAGTACAGTTTCAGAAAGCAATGAGAATAACAATCTTAAATACATTCCAATCAATATTTCACAAAGTGGTGGTAGATTAGGAACTGATTTAGAAGAAAATTCATATGAGCTTGCTGATTTTACGATATTTCCAAATCCTTCAAAAGACTTTGTAAATGTAACGTTTGAAAGAATGAATGATGTAGGAACAGCAATACTTACAGATCATACAGGAAAAGAATTTCCAATCGCTTATAAAAAGAGCAGTGATAATGAAATGCAGTTGGATGTTTCTAACTTAAATTCAGGTTATTACATATTAACTGTTAGTTATGGATTTGGAAAAACTAAATCTAAAAAGCTTTTGGTACAGCATTAAATTAGAATAAATAAGGTTGTTTCAATACTTAATCCCATCTACGGAGTAGTGTAGATGGGATTTTTTTTTGAAATTTGTCATTTATTATGAATATTATCCTTTTTCACTTTCTAACTATAAGTATGCAACATAAAAATTGGCTCATGAAAGGATTTAGTGGAAACGTTGTTGGTCTTTGGCTATTGGTGGCTGTTGGCTATTGGCTATTGGTCAAAAGCCTAAAAATTGTGTTGAATACCTAGATAAAAGTTCCTATAATTTTGGCCTTAATTTTGATAATAAAGTATTGATATTCATAAATTTAGACATTTTTTTTATTGATAACTTTCTGAATAATTAACTATATTCGTAAAAATTTGTGTTTGAATACTAGACTTAGTACTTCTATATTTGAACTATAAATGATTAACTTAAATAGATTAATAATGAAAACAAGAATTTTAGCACTACTAATGTGCGTTGTTGTAATGGCATTAATAGGTTGTTCAAAAGTGGACGATGGTTTTAATGATTTAACAGAAGCAAATAGAACTGCTGAAACTGGAGAAATGGCTGCAAAGTATACTCCACAAATGTGTTGTTTTGATGCTTGCGATTCTAAAGACTACTTGGAATGTTACGATGACAATCCTTTTATAATAGAGCCTGAAACATCAAGTTTAAATAGTTGTCCAAGTGGAAGTGGAATAGTTTTGTGTAACCTTTATACTTTTGGTTTTGAGTACAATGTTAATAATACATTTGATGCGGACGCTAATCCAGATCATAAAAGATTTAATACTTGCCCAGATAGGATTCACTGGAGAGTATACAATCCTAATAATAATACAACAGTTTATAACTCTACAGATCCATCTTTTAAATATAAATTTGCTGGCAATAAAACTTACGGAGTTACATTGACACTTGTTTATGGAAATGAAACAAGAAAGATTGAATATACATTCGTAATAAAAGGAGGCAGTTGTTCAACAGATTGTTTGTCTTTAAGTGATGCAGTACAAATTACAATGATTAATGGGAGTGCGCTTTCATCTTGTGGTGGTGGTGGTACCCAAATCATGTTGGTAATGTAATTTGGTATTGTAAAAAAACATCAATAATTTTATACTAGAAATTATTGATGTTTTTTTTATATCTCTTGTGCTTTTTTCAATAACCACCTTTTTTTGATGACACTTTGTAATCCAGAGATTTCTTCAAATAAATTGTTTTTTAAAGCTTTTACACTGTGTTTTTCGAGATACAATTTGTTACAATATTTTATAAATGTTTCAAATGGAACTATGAAATTTTGCGACAATTGTTTATCTCTTTTTAGAAAAGAAGAAAAGGACCTTATTAGGTTATGAAACAAATCATCGTAATCATCTAATTCGTAGTAACACTGCAATTGCAATGACTTTATTTGATTGGCATGAACGATATTTTCAAATTTAACTTGAGCAATGTTTTCTAATACTTTTTCATAATTTCCTTTTTCAAATTCGATTAATGAATTGCACAATGCCAAATTGTATTCTTTAAATTCTGGCTTGAGATAATCACTAAATTGAGTGATGAAATTTTCAGTCCATTCTATTTCTGAAACAGTACAACCAACATCAACGATTACTTTGAAGTATTCACTTTCTATGAATCCATCTTCGATCACAAGCATGTTTTCTGCTGCAAATTTATTCAATTCAAACATTTCACGAGCTGCAGTTTCAATTCCAGCAAAATGGTTGGCATAATTCATTCTAATCAAAGCATGTAGCGTATCGTATTTTTCATACTGATTAAATTTATTTAGATGTTGTCTGAATTGTTCTTTTAAAGCCGCAACACTGGAGAAATCATTTTTGTAAAATGATTTAATGATATTGCTAAATAAGTGGATTTGTGGAATATTGGTATAGCTTTCTTTTTCACTTAGATTGAGTATTTCATCAATAATATTTTGATCTTCTCTTTCTGTATCAGGTTTGTTGGCAACTCTTTGATTCAATTGGCGCTGAACAGAATTATAAAGTTTGGAAGCAAAGTAGTAATTATCAATTTCTTTTGATAATGTTTCTTGTGTTATAATATCTTCCATAAATGTCGAAAAATTTGGATGTAGATAAGACATGTTATGAAGCTTGTAGGTATTGTGTAAATGCTCAATGCCTTCTGTTTCAAGATTGTTCCAATCTTTTTCGATTTGCTTGGCTTTTTGAAAAAATAACTTGTCTAGTTTTCGATCTTTCAAAATGCTTAAAACCAAAAAATCGCGCTCGATTTTTTGTGCTTCCAGTTTTTTTTGAATAAGAAAATCTTCCAGAAGAATGTATAGAGCAGACATTAAGTCAGATAACTTTTGTTTGGTTTGAGTCTTGCTTTTAAAAACTTTTTTCAAGACCAGTTCCTTGTCTAATTTTTTTTCAGGAAAATCGGGATGAAGTTTTTTAAGATAGTTGAATAACAAGAATACATCACTGGTTTTTCTATGTGAAGAGGTTTCCAAAACTTTGCCATATTCTTTAAATTCTGCTGTGGATAATGTCTTTAGGAGTTGAATGAATTTACTTTTAACCATAGAAAAAATGAATGATTGTTCAATGTAAAGTTAGAAGATTATTTGTAAAAAACAATTTTGGTATGCAGTAAAAGACTAACAATGTCTGATTAAATATAAAAACTATTTAGTGACTAAGTTTTATAGAAGGTGGAGTTAAACCATCTGATAGAAAGGCTTAAACACCAATCCGTCAAAATAAAAATGTCAGGTTGTATGGACAAAATGAGAAAAATTGTTTATTTTTATCCTTTGTAATTCTTATTTCCTTGATAGATGTTATATTTTATAAATATTAATTTTCTTGATAGATATTAGATTGATGCGCCAATAATTAGATATTTGAAATAAATGAGTAAACTACTATTGCATTAGGAGTTAGTATATCTGCTTTTGCGTTAGGATTTTACATATTACTAAGGTTATTTTTAGAGTGGTTTGTATAAAGTTTTTACTTTATACAAAGAACAAATGTTGCAAAATTTTTTATAAAAAGTGATTTGTTTAGAGTTAAGAATTTATTTCGTCAATTCTAAACAAATTCAATAATATCACCAAAATGAAGCATTCCATTATTTTTATTTTTCTATTGTTTGTTTTTCAAAACAGCTTTTCACAAAAACAGTTGGCAAATTCTGGAGGGTATACAGCAGTTTCAAATGGTCCCAAACTTATTGGAGATGTAAGAGATATTAAACCTACAACTGTCAACAAAAGTGAACCATGTGGAACAAAGAGTATGAGTGAACATCTTAGGGAAGACCCAAGCTATAGACCTGTCTTTGAAAAAATGATAGGAGAATTACTTTTAAATGGTATTAGCAATAATGGTGCTGGAGTGGAAGGAAATAGATTGATTATTCCAGTTGTTTTTCATAGAATTAATGGAATTTCGACAAATAAACTATCAAGCGATGAGGCTGATCTTCATCACATATTGAAGATATTAAATGAAGATTTTCGAGGAGTCACCTTAAATAATACAGGTGGCGAAGGAGCTGTGCCTTTACTAAGTGATGCATTTGATTGGTTAGGGTGGGATTCTTCGGTTCCATTTGCTGGCTATTACAATTATTCTATTGAATTTAGATTGGTAGAAAAAAATCCAGTTGGGAATGTTACATCAGGGATTGAAACTTATGTTTTTCCAGATGATTCTGATGTTTTTGTTAACGAAGATTATGCAAATAATCCTTGTGATTTAACAGAAGAGCTTAATTTGGATACTAACTCTGCTTTAAACTCAGGGTATGGCAAGATGCATTGGTTCCCTGAGAGCTATTTAAACATATACATTGTTAATGAAATAGTGTCACTTGAAGACTTTTCTGGAAATGCTCATTTGCCGTATTTTATAGCTGATGAGCCTTGCAGAGATGCGATTTTTATGGCTGATTTTGCAGTGGATAAAACGGATAATAATTTTTGTGAACATTGTCTTACACATGAAGTTGGACATTGGTTAGGCTTGGAGCATGTTTGGGGTGGTTATGAAACAGATATCTGTGATCATGATGACTTTAAAGAGTTTATAGATTATGTTAATACGATTAATACTGATAATGATGATGAAAATGATATTCCTTTAGATGTAGATGATATAAATAGAATATTTAACGATACTCCTTTAAGTGGAGCTACTTATGATCAGGTAAGTTCTTGTGATGGTTTAAATAACTTATGTGATTCTTATGAAGGTTATTTTCAGAATGATATGTGGGATAATTTTCTGAATTATGGTTCTTGTAGAACAACTTTTTCAAAAGGGCAAGTACGTTTAATGAAGTGCGTATTAGACAGTGATATTGCTGATAGAAATAACCTATATTCCCTTGAGAATTTAACCGAAGTTTTTAATTGTATTGAACCAATGCCTGTTGATATAAACTATAAATTTAATCGAAATAATCCCAATCCAGAAGTTGTGTCAGGTGTTAAATCAATGTCAATATTTGCACCAAATTATGAAGGGCAACAAGTTAGCTATTTTTACAAAAAATACACTGATACGAATTATCCTAATAATCCTGTTGCAGTTGTAGACGGATTAGAGGAAGTTGAATTGACAGATCTTGATCTCTGTTCAGAATATTCAATTAAGATGGAGTATGATTGTGTCTATTCTGTCGGTGGGAATAACTATACGAATAACTATACCATCGAAAGAACTATATTTTATGGTAGCCTTTTTGATTGTGAAGCTTCAAAAAAAGAAAGCACTACTTCTATTGAAAAGCTGACTCAATCTATAAACATTTATCCAAATCCATCAGAAGGTATTTTCTCAGTAAATGTTGAGGACATTGACAAGGTGACAAACTTCTCTTTAACAGATATTACTGGAAGAAAAACAACCATCAATAGCGTCCAAAAATCACAAAATACCCTAGAGTTTGATGCTACTGATTTAGATATGGGTTATTATATTTTAACCGTCATTTATACCAATGGAGAAAGAGCTTCTTCAAAATTAGTAATAAATTAAAACACAATACCATTGAAGCATTTAGGCATTGAAATTTAGGACGGCGAGTATCATCTTCGAGTGAGTAGTGTCCCCGCTGTCCGCTGCAATGCATTTATGCGTGTATGGTAAAGACCTACGAGGTTTCTAAAACCTCGTAGGTCTTTACCATACACGCATAAATACATTTCCACTCGCATCGGGCGTATTTTCGCATATTTAGCTACTCCGTCGCTAATTTCGTCCTCCACGCTTCCCTTGCTTTTTAATGCAAGAATGCGAGAATGTGCATTTTACTCTGTGAAACTCTGTGTTTTTACTCTGTGAAACTCTGTGGTGAAATGAAATTTGAGAATATTTGCTAGAATGAAATTAGAAGCAAGTATATTAGAAAATTATGGTTATAGCATCAGTAAATATTCTCGCATTGTTAGAAAGGGAAGCGCAGAGGAGGAGGAGGCTTCATTGCAAAATATAAAATCAAATTTGGACACTTATTTATGAGCTATTCCTTAGATTTATGAAATTATAAAATTTCATCAGCTACAATGATCGTTGAACAAACCAAAGTCTGGATAAAAAACTACGTGGTAAAAAACAATTTTTGCCCATTCGCAGCTAAAGTATATTTAGAAGATCGGATTTACTATAGGGTAGTGGAGACCGAAAATTTGGAAGAATGCCTAGAAGCAGTCAATGAAGAGTTTTTGCGATTAGACAGAGTTGATGCCTCCGAGATAGACACCACTTTGATAATTTTCAAAAATGCCTTTCAAGATTTTAGAGATTACTTGGACGGTCTGAACATTGCTGAAGAACTATTAACCAATTTGGAATACGGAAGTGTTTATCAATTGGCAAGTTTTCATCCCAATTATCAATTTGCAGGAGAAGAAAAAGATGATCCTGCAAACTTCACGAACCGTTCGCCCTATCCAATGATTCACATTTTGCGAGAAGACAGCGTTTCACAAGTTCTAGAAAACTTTGACGATCCAATCAGCATTCCCAAACGAAACATCAAATTCACCAGAGAAAAAGGTTTGGATTATTTTGTGGAGGCTTTGAAAAAAATATAATGTCACCGCTTACCGTAGAGACAAGGCATGCCTTGTCTCCCTTTAAATTATAGGTCTCCCTTTAAATTATGGGTCTCCCTTTAAATTATAGGTCTCCCTTCCTATATTCAATTTATCACACCCGAAGGATTCTAATCAAAAAATAGTCAAATAGAACTTTTCCAGCACTTATACAAAGGAAATAGATGACAGTGAAACACTTGCTGAAGAACTAAAAGATTCTATAAAATTAAACAGCAATGAACAAGTGGACCTCCACGCCTTTCTACTGACACTAACCGACAAGGAGTTTGTTTTTAATCCTAAATACAGATTTCCAAAAGAAAGTTTACTAAAATCGAATGATTAGGTGATTTTTGTCGCCTAATTATTCATGGCTAAGTACAGCGTAAATTAAAAAATGTCCTGTTTTGGTCCGAATCGTCGGACCGTTTATATTTTTGTTCTATACAAAGAACGCACGGAAGATGGTAGCAGGGCTACCAAGCTGAGTACGAGATGCAGTATAGGACAAAAGACATGACCCAAAACGGACATTATTTATTTTACGCTGTACTAAGATTATAAAATCTTAGACTCCCTATTTTTATCATTATAGGGTTAATAGCAGTTTCTTTAATGTTTCTTTTTTTGAAAGAGAGAAGTTGAGATTAAAGTCAAACTACAAATTCCAAATATCACGACTTTTCTTAAATTTACTAATAATTCCCAAGCTACTCGCTTCTTTTTCATCCAAACAGGTTTCTATTAAACCACGCTGTTTGTCGATAATCTTACTGATCAAAATATTCATTCTTTCCTGATCCTGTTCAATTACTTCGATTTCGGAAACTGAAAATGTGTTGTACAATTCTTGATAGACAGGATTTACAATGCAAGAGCAAACAGCTTTACTTCGTTTATTATTGCTGTCACCACAGTATAGACTTTGCATGCTTTCTACACTTTCTCCATCGAAAATTTTCTCCAACTTTGGACTGGTCAGAAAACTCGCATTTCCAGACAAAAACGTATAAGCCAATATCACAGCCATTATTACAAATAAGACTTGTCCTAAATTTTTGAACATGCTCTTCAAAAAGAACAACATGACCATACCTACTACTATAAATATAACAACATCTACATTATCCATAGTCTTGATGTTTATTAAGATTTCGACGTTAATTCATGAATAAATTGACGCTTTAAAATGTGTTGACGTTTTCATTTACGCAATGACACATTGTTTTGGGTTCACTTGGCAGATACCTATATCTTTACATAAATTATACCGAAATTAAACATTTATTTTTTTTTCACCACAGATTAACACAAATTTTAAAGATTAAGACATATAAAAAACAAATGCATCGCCCATTTAGAATGAACGATGCATTATGATATTTTATTTGAAACTCCCCCAATATTGCCCGTTATGTACGAGCAACCCTTGCGGTTGCCCCAATCTAGGTTGGTGGTTTAAATTTCTTTTTGCCTAAAAAATTTTATCCCAACAATTCCTTCAATTTGTCATCCAACGCACGACCTCTAAGGTTTTTAGCTACAATTTTACCATCTTTATCAATCAAGAAAGTAGCAGGAATAGATCTCACACCATAAGATTTTGATAAATCTGAATTCCATTTTTTCAAATCACTGATATGGCTATCCCAAACCAAACCATCTTTTTCAATTGCTTTCTGCCATCTATCAACATTTGAATCAAGAGAAACACTAAATACGTCAAATCCTTTGTTTTTATATTCTTTGTAAGCTCTTACAACATTTGGATTTTCACGACGACAAGGACCACACCAAGAAGCCCAAAAATCAATCAATACAACTTTGCCTTTTAAGTCAGTCAAAGCCATTTCCTTACCTTCAGGATTCTTTGCTTTAAGATCAACCGCTTCTTTTCCAATTGCAGCCACACTTGCTGACTTAGCTTTGTTTTTTTCTTGACCAATGAATTTACCCAAATTCACAGTCAATTCATTTGAAGGTATTTCTTTTTTTAATCTTGCAAGCGTTTGGTCATAAACTTCTGGACCATTTGCATATGGCAAATATTGCATAGCAGCATAAGCTAAATGCGGCGTAGCCGCATTTTTTACATAATCACCCACAAACGCTTTGTCAAATTTTTGTCCATCAATGGCTTTTTTGTTCAATTCATATAAAGCTTCGATCTCTTCATTTCCTCCTAAAGTAAAGCTACGAGGATCATTTTTATCCACTTCAACATTTATAGGTTTGTTGTCTAAGATTATGAAAACAGGTGTTCTGTCAATCATAATTCTTGCGAAATCTTTTGCAGCAACTATATCAGACATTGCAAAAGTACCATCCGCTTTAACGCTCGTGGTATCAATAGTGGACGTGCTTCTTCCTTTAACCTTTTCTAGTTTGACTTTTGATCCAACAGGAAAATTGTGTGCAGTTCCTTGTATTAAATAACCTCCGTCAACGACTTCTAGGCCATTTAATGATGCTGTATTAGCAGAACCTGCGCCTGCTCCGTCACTTCCATCTTGATTACAACCAAAGGTGAAACCAAGAAGTACAATTGCGATTAGAAATTTAAATTTCATTTTTATTTATTTTCTTCTGTTAATTTTTTTTCTAAAATATTTTTTGCCTCTTGGGCGGGTATTTTTCCATTGGACTGTTTCATAACCAAACCCATAAACATTCCAATCAAATTTTTCTTACCATTTTTATAAGCCTTAACCTGTTTAGGGTTTTGAGCCAGTATTTCATCAATAATTTTTTCTGCAAAACCACTATCACTTTCAATGATCAAATTCATCTCAGTAGCTTTTGCCAAAGGGTCCAAATCTGGTGTTTCCATCATCAGCGGAAACAGTTGCTGTGTGGCTGCTTGCCTATTAATCTTCCCTTCAGACACCAAAATTATTAATTCACCGAGTCTTTTTGGAGTAATAGGGAATTTTTTTATATGCATGCCCCCATCATTTAAGGAAGATTTCACAGTATTTAACATCCAGTTAGCACTTGTCTTGTAATTTTTTGTGCTTTCTGACAGTTTTTCAAAATATAGAGCAAAGTCCAAAGACTCCGTTAAATTCTCCGCATCGTACTCTGAAAGACCGTATTTTCCAGTAAATTTTTCATACAATTCATTCGGAAGTGGAGGTAAATTATTTTTAATATTTGCTAAATATTCCTCCGAAAGATGAATTGAACACAAATCTGGTTCTGGAAAATACCGATAATCATGCGCCATCTCCTTATCTCGTTGAGGCAAAGTAATTCCCTTTGTAGAGTCAAAACCCCTTGTTTGCTGAACGATCTGCTCTCCATTTTCCAGACAATCTACCTGTCTTTTAAATTCAAAATCAATTGCTTTTCTGATAAATTTCAGTGAGTTCATATTTTTGATTTCCGCACGGTTGTTGTATTTTTCCGTTCCTTTCAATCTCACAGAAACATTGGTATCACATCTTAGAGAACCCTCTTCCATATTTCCGTCACTGACCTCCAAAAAGTCAATGATCTTTCTAATCTCATTCACAAAAGCAGTGGTTTCCTCTCCAGAACGCATATCTGGCTCAGAAACAATCTCCAACAAAGGTACGCCAGCACGATTCAAATCAATCATAGAATATCTAGGATCTTGGTCGTGAGAGCTTTTCCCAGCATCCTCTTCCATATGAATATGATGGATGCGAATCACTTTTTCCGTTCCATCATTAAGCCTAATTTTAACAGAACCACCCAAACAAATAGGCTTTGCATCCTGCGTAACTTGATAACCTTTAGGCAAATCTGGATAAAAATAGTTTTTACGATCAAAACGATTGTCAGGATTGATTTCACAGTTCAAAGCATAGCCCAATTTCACAGCAAACTCTACCGCTTTCTCATTAATTTTAGGCAAAGTCCCAGGATGCGCCAAAGTGATAAAACTCGTATGATCATTCGGAGATGCCCCATAAGTAGCAGAATCAGGCGCAAACAACTTGCTATCCGTTTGTAACTGAACATGCACTTCCAAGCCAATTACGGGTTCATATTTATTATAATCTACCATTTTTTACCATTCATATTTTGAAAGTCCCATCATTCCTGAAAAACCTGTCATTCCCGACTAGATCGGGAACCTAAACCTCATTACTTCGACCATCATTCCGCACTAATTGATGATTCTTATCCCAATTTTAACATATAGATAGCACAATTGATTTGCAAATGAAAATATTTAACTTCAATTTAACCAAGCTATCTATTACTTAAAGATAAAACATCACCTATTCATTCTCCATAAGAAATTAAACCAGATATTTTATTTATAGTTTCAGAAGAGTTAAAAACCTCTTTCATTTTTTGAGTTAATTGCTCTGGAGTATCTAGTCTTACAGTTGTTTCTTGGTAATTGAAATCTAATGGATACAGACTTATATCGTGAACTACAAAAAATAACAAATATCTGTAATTGCCTAAATTAGGCACAATAATTTGAAATGACAATGAAATTTTTGTTTGAAAAGTTGAACCAAAATTTATTTCAGCAATAACTTTGTTTCCCGTTTTTTTAGCGAGAAATTTTGCTTGTTCTTACATTAATTTTTTTGGGCTTTGAGTTTCATTTTCTGGAAAACTAGGCCAGAGATTTTTGGATGTCATATTTATAGATTTAATGTTATTGGCAAATGGCACACAACTAGACATAACCGATTTCTTTGCGTTAGGGATGGGAATGATAGCCGATAGGCTAGTGCGCAGCACCGAAGCGAACACGGAGTCATGGACAGCCCGACCCGATAGGGAAACGCCCAAATAACACTCATCCTTATCAGTCGTTCATAGATAAAGTGACATTAATACCCATCAAATATTCATTCATAAAAAGAACTAGTATCAATCTCTAGATTGACAATTTCAGAAACTTCTAACTCTTTCTCAATATTTAACTTCAAAATTACTTCAAATGTAAATGGATAGTTATCATTGATTGTAATACCATCACCATTTGTTGAGTTACTGCCATACTGAAGTTCTACAGAGACAATTCCAGTACCATCAGCATCGATTTGATTGCCCTTGATTTGAATATCACTTACTTCCACATCACAAACTTCTTCAGGACTTACTTTATAAGCTATTGATGAGAGTTCATCTGGTAAATTTTCTACTATCTGATTAAATAGTACTTCTTCTATATTTAATATTTCAATCGATTTTTCACGTGGAGGAGTTGCAATTACAACAATAAATTTATATCCTCTTTTCAAATTTACTTCATCTGCTATAGAGCGAAGCTTTTCACGTCTTTTCTCAGACATGTCTTTTGTCTTTATCTCAATTACAATTCTATCATCTACTTTCTCTGCGACCAAATCGGCAGAATGTTTACCAAACTTCACCTCTTCCCTAACTGTGTAGCCTTTATTTTTATATTGCTCCTTTAATTGCTTAATAGCAACTTCATGTAAATATTGTTCGTAATACTTTTTCTGAATTTCCATACTTTTTTATTCAATATTAAATTTAAACATTGATTGGTTAAACTTTCCACATTCGATATATAAAATATGATCTTCATTTAATATCGCATCAGTTAGTTCTTCAACCATTTTACCACTTAACCCTGTTAAATCAATTACATTAAAATCCCCTTTAGTTAAATCAAAACTTCCAGCAGTTCTAAATTTTATTTGGTCATCATCATTAAATAAAAAATTAGTAAGACAATCCCATATGGGTTTGCTTAAATTATCAGCATCTAATTTTATATTTTTACTAAAAAATAGTAAACAATTCCATATAAATTACCAGAAAGTTTTGGAACAGTTGGATAATAATGCTTAACAGAGTTTTCTAAATCATTTTTATATCGAACTTTTTTCTCTACTTTAGAATTGTTATAAGACAAAGGTCTTCTTTTTAAAATAAATGATGTCATTTTTCTGTTGTTAAATTGGTCGAAATGATGCTTTTCGCCTCCTTCAAAGCCTCCTCAATACCAGCCAAATTATTACCACCAGCAGTCGCATAAAAATCCTGACCACCGCCACCACCTTGGATGTGTTTAGAAATGGCCCTAATCATTGTACTTGCATTGATGTTTTTGGAAGCCGTTAAGCCCTTATCTACAATTATGGTTAAAAACGGTTTGTCCTTGATTTTTGCACCAAAAACTGCCACCAAATTTGGGACTTCTCTTTGCAAATCAAAAGCAATTTTTTTCACCATATCCGCATTGCCCACTTCAATACTAGCTGATAAGAATTTAATATCATTTAAATCCTCGATCTTATCTTTTAAATCATTTTTCAATTGTGCAGCTTGTTTGCTATACAATTTATCCAACTCTCTTTTCAATTCAGCATTTTCCTCAGAAAGACCTTGAACTCTTTCAACGACTTGTTTAGGATTTTTAAAGACAGATCTAATGCCATTTAATTTTCCAATTTCACTTGTAATCCATTCATAAGCTTGCGGACCAGTTATTGCTTCGACTCTTCTTACACCAGCCGCAACAGAAGTTTCTGTTACAATTTTACAAAATCCAATTTCTCCAGTAGTCTTTACGTGAGTTCCACCGCATAATTCTCTCGAAAAGTTTTCATCGAAGGTAATTACACGAACAAAATCCCCATATTTTTCACCAAACAAAGCCTTCGCACCCATTTTTTTTGCCTCTTCAATCGGCACATTTCTCTGTTCTAATAAAGGAATATTTTCGCGAATTTTTTCATTCACCAATTGCTCCACTTTCTTCAAATCTTCAGGTTCTACTTTTGCAAAATGAGAAAAATCAAAACGCAAGCCTTTTTCATTTACCAAAGATCCTTTTTGTTCCACATGATCTCCCAAAACAATTTCCAAAGCCTTTTGCACCAAATGTGTAGCCGTATGGTTATTCATAGACAACTTACGCAATTTCGGGTTTACTTTAGCAAAGACTTTTTCGTTTGGATTTTCAGGCAATTTATCCACCAAATGAACAATCAAATCATTGTCTTTTTGTGTGTCCAAAACCTTTAATATTTGTTCTCCAATCTTCAAAGTACCACGATCTCCAACTTGTCCACCGCTTTCTGCATAAAAAGGTGTAGTGTCCAAAACAATTTGGAACAAGCTCTTTTTCTTTGTTTTTACCGTTCTAAATTTATTGACAACCGTTTCACATTCTAAATAGTCATAGCCAATAAACTCATTGTCTTTACTTCCGCTGATAATGGTCCAGTCGCCCGCTTCCATTGAAGTTGCACTTCTAGCTCTTTCACGCTGTTTTTCCATTTCAACCTGAAAGCCTTTTTCATCCACAGAAATATTGTTTTCACGCGCTAACAACATTGTCAAATCTAAAGGAAAACCATAAGTATCATACAATTCAAAAGCCGTTTTTCCATCAATATCCCCTTCGCCAATTTGCTCAAAACGTTTAAGTCCTTGTGCCAATGTTTTTAGGAATGAATTTTCCTCTTCCAAAACCACTTTTTGAACAAAGTCAAGACTGTTTTTTAGTTCTGGGAAAATGCCAGCCATTTGCTCTGCCAAAACAGGAATCAACTGATTTAACAAAGGTTCTTTATAATTTAAAACACTGTAAACATATCTCACACCACGTCTTAGAATCCTTCTGATCACATAACCAGCACCATTATTTGAAGGCAGTTGACCATCACTGATCGCAAAAGAAATGGCTCTACAATGATCTGCAATCACTCTCAATGCGATATCCGACTTTTCATCCGTGCCATATTTAACACCAGTCATTTCAGACGCTTTGTCAATCAAAGGCATAAAAACGTCCGTCTCGTAATTTGATTTTTTACCTTGAAGAACCGCACACAATCTTTCGAAGCCCATTCCAGTATCAACATGTTTATCAGCTAGTTCGACCAATTTACCATCAGCTTTTCTATTAAATTGAATAAAAACCAGGTTCCAAATCTCAATAACCTCAGGATGATCCATATTGACCAATGATTTGCCATCTACTTTGGCTCTATCTTCATCTGAACGAATGTCTACGTGGATTTCAGAGCATGGACCACAAGGTCCAGTGTCGCCCATTTCCCAAAAATTATCCTTTCGATCAAATTCAAGAATGCGATTGGGATCGATCAATTTTGACCAAATATCTTTTGCATCCTTGTCTAATGGAAGATTGTCTTTTTTATCACCACTAAAAACAGAAACATAGATTCTATCTTTTGAAATTCCATAAACCTCCGTTAAAAGCTCCCAAGCCCATTCGATGGCTTCTTGTTTGAAATAATCGCCAAAAGACCAGTTTCCCAGCATTTCGAACATTGTATGGTGGTAAGTATCCACACCAACCTCTTCCAAATCATTGTGTTTACCAGAAACCCTCAAACATTTTTGAGAATCACAAACACGCTTATCTTTCGGATCTTTATTACCCAAAAAATAGTCTTTAAATTGGTTCATACCAGCGTTGGTAAACATCAAAGTAGGGTCATCTTTTACCACAATCGGAGCAGATGGAACGATTGTATGAGCCTTGTTTTTGAAAAATTCCAAAAAAGTATTTCTTATTTCAATTGCCTTCATTTCTTTATTTGTATCATAATTTTATAATTTAGTAACGATGAAAGAATAAGTTATGCAAAGATAACTGAATTATTCTATCGCTAGACAAGGCGAAAAACGCAAGCATAGCAGGGCTACGGTGAGTATTTTCAACTGGTCCGACATTCGGAAGTATGGCGGTATAATAAACAGTTATATTGCATAAGTTATTCTTTTTTCGTTACTTAGCGACCAGTTTAGGATATCGCCAGAATAAGCAGGATATTTTTTTCTGCACGCAAAGTTAATTCATTTATCTTTTGTTAGTTAGTATGGGAAAAGAAAGATACTATTACAATACCACTACACTTAGATACGAAAAGATCGAAGTATCGTGGAAATACAGCTTGCTCAGAATCTTTGGATTTATGTGCGCTGCTCTTGTTTGTGCATTTGGAATTGTTGTATTTTCATTTAAATACATAGAAACTCCAGCAGAAAAGACAATGAAAAAGGAGCTGGATGATGTTGATCTAGTAGTTGAGCAACTGATCTCTAAAAACAATAGAAATCAGAAGGTTATAGAGCATTTGCAAAGTAGAGATGACAATATGTACAGAGTCATTTTTGAGGCAGAACCTCTTTCTTCTAGTGTTCGAAATGTGGGAGTTGGTGGTAGCAACAAATACAAAGATTTGGAGAAATTTTCCAATTCAGAAGCACTCATTGAGCTTTCAGAAGACTTAGACCGAATTGAGCGACAAATCTACCTTCAATCAAAATCTTACGATCAAATAGCGGAATTAATTGAAAATAAGGAGGATTACAATGCTTGTAGACCTGCTATACAGCCAATTTCCAACGATGACTTGACCCGAGTTGCATCTGGTTTTGGAATGCGTATCCATCCGATCTACAAAACCAGAAAAATGCATTATGGGATGGATTTTACTGCGCCAGTGGGAACAGATGTTTATGCTACTGGAAAAGGTGTTATAGAAAAAATACAGGCTACCGATAGAGGTTATGGTTACAATGTCGTTATAAATCACGGTTTTGGCTTTAAAACACGTTATGCTCACTTGAGTAAAATTACAGTGAAAAAAGGTACAAAAGTTAATAGAGGAGACGTTATAGGTTTGGTTGGAAACACTGGTCTTTCTACTGCACCTCATTTGCATTATGAAGTAATTAAAGTTGAAAAGCAAAAGGGGGAATTGGTTGAAAAAAGAGTCAATCCAGTTTATTATTACTACAATGACTTATCTCCAGACGAGTATGATCGTATGATTGAATTATCATCTCAAGCTAATCAATCCTTTGATTAATAGCCATTTCGAGCCTCAAGTTTCACTTTTATGTTTAAGTGTTTGGATAATTGTTCATAATCTGTTACTTTTAGCAGATTAGAATACTAAATATTTAAATCAACTGTCTTACTAATGAATCATAAATAATTGATAAGTAAGAGAATGTGCCAAACTTTGTGTGTAAAATTATAATTAAGTATTTCGAAGTATCCGATGTTCGGTAGAACATATATTACAACAATTAAAGATTTGGTAACAATTCTCAGTGGTCCATCGTTAGTTTAAAGGTGTTGATTTATTAATTTAGGATTCCATAAGCGAAAAACAACATCATGGATACTATTCAGAAACTTTACTACACGATAGGGGAGGTATCGCGGATGACCGAACTCAGCCCCTCAAAAATTCGATTTTGGGAAAAGGAAATCAAAGCCCTTAATCCGAAGAAAACCAGCCGTGGAAATCGGTCCTACATCCAAAAAGACATTGACATTATCAATCAGATAAAATATTTGATAGATGAGAAAGGTATGAAACTGGTTGCCGTTAATAAGAGAATGTCTCAAAAGAAAAATCCTAATGTCCTATCAAATTATGAGATAATCGAAAAGCTCACAGAAATTAAATCTTTTTTAAATAGTTTAAAATCTCAGAATAGGTAGTTGCCTTCGAGTGGTGGGATTAATTGGAGATTTATTGTATTAATTAGAATTTTGGGAGATGCCAGCAATGGTTTGGGCTTTTAATTTGAGCCTCAGGCAACGGTTTGAAGTTGCCTTCGAGTATTTGGAGTAAGCAGAGATTTATAGTGTCAATTTGATTTTTTCGGATACCAGCAATGTGCAGGGCTTTTAATTTGAGCCTCAGGCAACGGCATGTTGAATTTGGGGATACCATTAAAATGTTGGGCTTTTAATTTAAGCCTCAGGCAACGGCATGTTGATATTAAATTATAAACCAAACTAAATTAGTCGTAACTAAGCTGAAGGTGCAACGCACTGTTCTCTAGGTAGCTTAAATAGTTATGACCAAACCCAAAAGGTGCAGCGCACCGTTCTCCAATGATTTTTCTGTGAAATATCGTAAATTTTAAAGCATTTATAGTTTTTGACTAAATTTTGATTGGTAGGATGTATGGTTTCGCTCTGCTAAAGGTTAGTAGATGCAACTATAAGATCAAATCAAAATGGTTTAGTGTTTATTTTACTCTGTGGTGAAATGAAATATGAGACTATTTGAAATATAAACTAGAGCCTCAGGCAACGGAAAACATAGCAAGGGAAGCGTGGAGGACGAACTTACCGACAGCGCACCCCAATCAGCGAAAATACGCCCGATGCGAGTGGAAATGTATTGCATTTATTGGAACAGATGGTCAGGGAAAAATTGCCAACGAAGCCATCAGTAGAGACGTGATTCATCACGTCTCCGCAAAACGACCAAAACCAGTTCCAATAAATGCAATACATTGCAGCGGACAGCGGGGAGACTACAGGATTGAAAATGATACTCGCCGTCCTAACCACCAATAATCTTCAAAACCAAATCCCTAGTCAATTTCTGACCAGCTGCTTTCTTTTTTATATCTGCAAAGCTGTATGTGAAATCGCAAGTTGTTTTCCAGAGGGAGCAACCATAGGCACTTTTTCCTTTAATCAAAGTGCCTTTTTTGCACTTTGGACATGTCGGCATATCTGTGGATTTAGGCTTTGCCACTGTTGCTTTTGTATCTGTACTGTCTACTGATTTAAATACGGGTTGTTTTGTTTCACTTATAATTATCATCCCGTCAACTTTGCCACTTTCTGTTTTAAAGCCTTTGAGTTTTACAGTTGATCCTTTATCTACTAATCTTTTGATCTGATTGCCGCTTATTTTTTTACCCATAAAAATAAATGGAATCGCAAATGTACATCCATTTTTATATTGCGAACATCCATATCTGGTCTTTCCTTTTACAACAGTTCCGATGGTGCATCTTGGACAGACCATTGATTTTTTTGCTGTCGAAGTTTTAGGTGTTTTTGCCCTTGAACCTTTAGTGCTTTTGCTGCTATTAGCTTGCTTTTTTGCCTTTGGATTTTTAGCGGATTTAGAATAGTTGTTATAGGTAGGAGCTGCAAATCGTTTTATATTTTTTTCAAGTCTTACCTCTTTTACTAAATCGTCAACCATTTTTTTCATATCTTTGATAAATGGTTTTGGACTATCGGTGCCGAGTTCTATTCCTTTAAGACGTTTTTCCCATTGACCAGTAAGTTCTGCCGAAATCAAGAGCTGATTTTTTATGGTTTCAATCAACTGAATACCCACTTCTGTTGGTAAGACTTGCTTTTTTCTACGGTAGGCATATTTCCTTCTGAAAAGTGTTTCTATGATATTTGCACGTGTAGAAGGACGCCCAATTCCATTTGCCTTCATAAGTTCGCGTAGCTCATCGTCATCCACTTGTTTGCCAGCCGTTTCCATCGCTCTTAGTAAGGAGGCTTCGGTATAATAAAAGGGAGCTATCGTCATTTTTTTTAGCAAAGTGGGTTGATGGGGTCCTTTTTCTCCTACTTTAAAATCGGGTAGTACATTTTCGTCATCAGTCCCTTTTTTATCATCGGAATTGTTAGCAGTTTTTGCCTTCTTGGGAAATAATACGCGCCATCCTTCATCAATAATTACCTTGCCTTTGGCGACAAATTTCACGTCCTCTGAACTTGCATTTACAGTTGTTCTTGCCACCTTGCAATCTGGAAAAAATACCGCCAAAAAACGTCTTACGATCATATCGTAGACTTGCTGTTGCTCTCCGCTAAGTCGCTGTTGCTCACCAGTTGGAATTATAGCATGGTGATCCGTTACTTTCTTGTCATCAAAAACACTTTTAGATTTTTTAATTTTACCGTTTAATATCTGAGCGGTAAACTGGCTGTAGTCAGTCAGCCCTTTTAAGATGCCAGGAACTTTAGGATACACATCTTCTGGCAGATAAGTCGTGTCTACTCTTGGGTACGAAATGGCTTTCATTTCATAGAGCTTCTGAATAATTTTCAATGTTTGATCTGCGGTAAATCCATATTTATTATTGCAATGCACTTGGATGCTTGTCAGGTCATAAAGCTTGGGAGCATATTCTTTACCGTCCTTTTTTTCAACTTTGGTGATGACTAAATCTTTGCCTGTAATTTTCTTTAATAATTCTTGTCCTTGTTCTGGCTTTTTAAATTTACCCGTTGTATTTTTAAAAGTGACTTTACGATAAACGGTGTGCAATTCCCAATAAGCCTCTGGTACAAAATTTTCAATCTCACGATGCCTTCTGACCAGCATTGCTAGGGTAGGAGTCTGTACTCTCCCGATAGAAAGAACCTGTTTATATCCGCCATATTTCAAGGTGTAAAGACGGGTTGCATTCATTCCCAATAACCAGTCGCCGATGGCTCTTGAACTAGCTGCGTAATACAAATTGTCAAAGTTACTTGCTGGTTTTAAGTCTGCAAATCCTTTTCTTATTGCTTCGGAAGTTAATGAAGAAATCCACAATCGCTGTATTGCTCCTTTATAATTAGCCTCCTTAATTACCCATCTTTGTATCAATTCTCCTTCTGTCCCAGCATCCCCACAATTAATAACAATTGATGCATTTTTAAAAAGTCCTTTGATGATTTTAAACTGTTTTTTAACACCACTATTGTCCATCAATTTGGTCTTGAAAAATTTAGGCAACATTGGCAAACTGTCCAGGTTCCATCGCTTCCATTGAGGATCGTAATCTTTTGGTGGGAACAAAGTGCAAAAATGCCCAAAAGTCCAAGTAACTTGATAACCATTGCCCTCAAAGTAACCATCTTTCCTGGTTTTGGCTCCGATGACCAAAGCAATTTCTTTGGCTACACTTGGTTTTTCTGCAATACAGACTTTCACTTTTTGTTTGTAAATTTAGGATCATTCAACAAATAAGAACGGTCCGACGCTCGGTCAAACTTGGCTCATCTTACTAACTGACCTTTCGCAGGTCAAAAATTTGGAAAATTAAAAATAATTTTGCATCCATTGTCTTTTAACAAATTTGTGTAATCAAAAACGGCTCTTTAGGTTCGCTCTTTTTGAGTGTTTGTAGTTCTT